>WNFI01223710.1_pt1 | contig 96414 bp, 84 predicted proteins | sample 5400471 | NCBI WGS metagenome assembly WNFI01 (sample SAMN13153348, study PRJNA577476) | soil metagenome | isolation source: 100 cm saprolite on Douglas fir-dominated hillslope | place: USA:California | collected 2013-09-17 | reverse complement strand
CTTCGGCTCTCTCGCCGACGATCGCACGACCCGTCCTTCCAGCTTCAACCCGAATTGCTGGGAGAGCAGAACGGTCGGAGGCGCCGGCGTCGACTTCGAATACACGACGCCGGTTTCGGTCACGCTACAGGCCGGCCTGCACTATCTCGGGTACCACAAGAACAAGAACTGCACGCCCGAGATGGAGCTCTCGACCTCGGTGATCCCCGTCACGCTGGGTTACGCGTTCCAGGTTGGGCCGCATGTCGTCGTCACGCCGAAGCTCGGTTTGTCCTACATGCACGTGAACGGCACCTACGCCGGCCAGGAGGACAGCGACAAGTCGATCAAGCCCACTTTCGGCCTCGCCGTAGAGGGCCGGCTTCACCGCCACTGGGGCCTTCGCGGGGAAGTGAACCGGTATACCGGGAACACGAACCTCTTCGGCAGCGGCGAGTTCAAGCAGGACTTCACCGTCTTCCAGTTCGGCGGCGTGTTCAGGTGGTGATGGAATGAATGAGCAGTTGTGAGCTTTGCTCTCCGCGGGAAGCAGTTCTCGAGCACGCGCTGGCTTATGCGCGCTACGACAGCAACTCCCTGAGCCGCGGCCATCTGCTCGTCATCCCGAAGCGCCACGTCGCAGACTTCTTCGACATGACGCCGGAGGAGCAGGGCGCCGTGCTCGAACTCCTCAACCGCGCGCGTGCATTCATCAAGGAAAAACACTCGCCGGATGGCTTCAACATCGGCGTCAACGTCGGCAAGGCGGCAGGGCAGAACCGCATGCACGTCCACGTCCATCTCATTCCGCGCTACGCCGGCGACGTCCCCGACCCGGGCGGCGGGATACGCTGCGTTCTGAAGAAGTAACCCTTCGCTAAGAGACTCAGCGCAGCCAGGAATTCCAGATGCGCCGCGCCGGGTCGAGCAGCTCGCCGGCGGTGAGGCCGACCGGCCCGACCTCCGAGCGTGCGAGCTCGTCGGCGGCGCAGCCGTGCAGGTGCACACCCAGCACGAGCGACGATTCGCCCGAGAAGCGCTGCGCAAGCAGCGCGCCGAGCAGGCCCGCGAGCACGTCTCCCATGCCCGCGCTCGCCATCCCGGAGTTGCCCGAGGTGTTCACGAACCAATGACGGTCGCGCGCCACCATGACGCTGCCGTTACCCTTGAGCACGACGTGCGCATTGAAATGCTGCGACAGATTGCGCGCCGCCTGGATCCGGTTTGCCTGGATGTCCGCAATGCCTTCTCCCAGCAGGCGCGCCGCTTCCGCGGGATGCGGTGTCAGCAGAGTGTCGGCCGATCTGCGGCTGCAGGCCTTGCGCAGGTCCGGATTGCCCGAGATCACGTTCAAGGCGTCCGCATCCAGCACGCAAGGGATGTCGCTCGCGAGGGCGGCGCCGACCAGGGTTTCGGCGCGCTCGCCGGTGCCGATGCCCGGGCCGACGACCAGCGCGTCGAGATCCTGGCCGAGCACGTCATCGGCGTGCCGCAGCATGAGCTCCGGGGCGGCGGGATCGACGGAAATACCGCCCTCGGACAGAAATCCCACGTACACCCGTCCGGCGCCGAGCTTGAGCGCGGCGCGTCCCGCGAGCAGCGCGGCGCCGGTCATGCCGCCGGCGCCGCCGAGAATGCCGAGCGAGCCCGCCATTCCCTTGTGGAAATTGCGGGGACGGGGCGTCAGTATCTCGCGGAATATCTCCGGGCTGGCGACCCAGCCCGAAGGCGCCAGGAGCTTCTTAACTTCGAGATCCAGATCTGCCACGCTGACATGCCCGCAATGGTCCGGACCATCGAGCGTCAGCAGGCCGGGCTTGAGAGCGATGAAGGTGACCGTATGGGTGGCGCGCACCGCGCAGCCGAGCACGCGCCCGGTATCGGCTTCGATGCCGCTCGGCACGTCGAGCGCGAGCACCGGGCAAGCCTGCTCGTTGACGTAGCGCACCAGCTTCGCGAAATCGCCGCCGATCTCGCGCGCGAGGCCGATGCCGAAGAGACCGTCGACCACCAGGCCCCAGTTCTTCTCCGCCGGAATTTCCTCGAGCCGTGCGGCGACGCTCACCCGGAAGAACTGCTCCTTCAACCGGCTGGCGAGCACGCAGGCGTCGCCGCCGTTGTTGCCAGGCCCGGCGAGCACCAGCACATCCTTTTTTTTGTCCGAAGCCAGACCGGCGGCGGCCGCTGCGGCCGCGGCGCCGGCGCGCTCCATGAGCGGCGGACCGGCGTCGCCTGCCGCCTTTTCGATGCGCCGGATATCGGCGCTGAGATAGATGGGGACGCTCACGGCTGCATTGTAAGCGCCTCGATCAGCCCATCGGGGCCATGGGCCCTATTTTCGCGTGACGCCGATCAGGGCGTCGGGCAGCCAGGTAGCGAGCTCCGGAAATACCGTGATCAGGGCGATGCACAGCACCATCATGAAGAAGAAAGGCAGCGAGGCGAGCGCCACGTAGTTGCTGTCGCGTCCGGTCATCGTCTGCAGCACGAAGATGTTGAAGCCTAGCGGCGGCGTGAGCTCGGCGATCTCCACCAGCAGCACGATGAAGATGCCGAACCACACCAGGTCGAAGCCCGCCTTCTCGACCATCGGGATCACGATCGAGGTGGTGAGCACGATCATGGAGACGCCGTCGAGCGCGGTGCCGAGAAGGATGTAAATGCCGGCGAGGATCGCGATCAGCATGTATCTGTTGGGCGCGAGCGAGGCGACCCACTCGGCGAGCGCGCGCGGGATGCCGGTGAACGCCATGCAGGAAGACAGGAAGCTCGCGCCGGCCAGGATGAACATGATCATGCAGGAAAGCCGCGTCGCGCCCATCAGGCTCGCCCAGAAGCTCTCGCGGTTGAGGCCGCCCGACCACCAGGCGATGGCGAGCGCGCCCAGCACGCCGTAAGCCGCGGCTTCGGTGGCGGTGGCCCAGCCGATCACCATGACCCAGACGATGAACACTATCAGCACCAGGCAGGGGACCAGGTGCCTTGCCCGGTACAGCTTTTCGGAAAAGCTCGTCCTGATCTCATCCGGCGGCGTCTTGCCGGGGTTCATCAGCGCCCAGATGACGATGTACCCGGAAAACAGCGCGGTCAGCACGAACCCGGGGATGAAGCCGGCGAGAAACACCTTGATGATCGAAACCTCGGCGGCCACGGCGTACACCACCATGATGATCGACGGCGGCAGCAGGATGCCGAGCGTGCCGGCGGCGGCGAGCGAGCCGAGGCAGGTCTTCTCGTCGTAGCCGCGGCGCTTGAGTTCCGGCAGCGCGACCTTCGCGATCGTGGCGCAAGTCGCCGCCGACGAGCCGGACACCGTGCCGAAAATCGCGCAGCCAAGGATATTGACGTGCATCAGGCGCCCGGGCAGCCAGCCGAGCCAGGGCGCGAGGCCCTCGAACATCTCCTCGGAGAGCTTGGTGCGGTACAGGATCTCGCCCATCCAGACGAACATCGGCAGGGCGGCGAGCGTCCACGAAGCGCTCGAGCCCCAGAACGACTGGAAGAGATTGACGTCGGGCGGCGTGCTGGTGAAGAACTGCAGCCCGAACCAGGCGACCGCAGCGAGGGCGACGGCGATCCACACGCCCCCAATTAAAAGTATTAACAATAAAAATAAAAGAACTAAACCAGCTTCGAGCGGCCCCATCAAACCATCTCAGAAAAATCGCCCGCCGCGCGGCGGGTTTCTTCAGCGAGCTGGTACGCGGGCTTTTGCTTCTTCAGGACGGTTACCAGGTCGTCGAGGACGGCTATCAGGAATATCAGCACGCCCAGGACCAGGCTCATCTGGGGAATCCAGATGGGAACGCGGAGCAGGCCTTGCGCCACCTCGTTGAATTTCCAGCTCTCGTAGACGAAGCGCGCCACCGACCACAGCATGTAGCTGGAAAATACTGCGGTAAAACCGAGCGAGAAGATCTCGGCGTACCAGCGCGCGCGCGTGCCGAGCATGTCGAGCCAGAGGCCGACGCGCACCAGCTCGCCGTGGCGGAAGGTGTGCCCCACCGCGAGGAATGCGGAGGCGGCGCACAGCCAGGCGGTGATGTCATCCGCGCCGCGAATCAGGATCCCGGCCTCGCGGCCGAAGGCCTGCGCCAGCATCACGACGCAGATCGCCGCCAGGCAAACGGCCGCGAGCGCGCCGCTGCCGGCGTAGAGGCGGTCGAGAAACCGCCTCACTATCGCGGCCTCATCTTCCTTTATATGACTTGATGAGGGCCTGGCCCTCGGCGCCGGCTTTCTTGAGCCACTCGTCCTGAATCTGGGCGCCGACCTTCTGGTAGGCGGCAGTCATGGCGGCGTCGGGCTTGTGGATCGTCATGCCGTTCTTGGCAAGCAGCTCGTTGGCTTCCAGCTGGCGCACCTTGGACATCGCCCAGCCGCGCGTCTCGGCTGTGGAAGCGGCATAGGTCAGCGCCTTCTTCTGATCGTCCGGCAGCCGCTCGAAGGAGCGCGCGTTGACCACTACCGCGTTCTTGGGATGGAAGGCGCTGGTGTCGTAGTAGTTCTTGACGAACTCCCACGCCTTGGTCGCCGTGCCGGTGGCCGACGAGGTGATCATCGCCTGGATGGCGCCGGTCGCGAACATCTGCGGCACGTCCGGCACCTGCACTACGGTCGGACTCGCCCCGAGCAGCTCGGCGAGACGCGCGGTGAGCGGGCTGTAAGTGCGGAACTTGGTGCCTTTCAGGTCGGCGACGCTCTTGAGCGGCTCTTTCGTGTAGATGCCCTGGCCCGGCCACGCGACGGAGTAGAGCAGCTTCAGCCCGCGGCCCTGGAGCTTCTTCTCGAGAAGCGGCTTCTGCGCCTGGTAGAACTTCCAGGCGCTGTCATAGCCGGCGGCGACGAACGGAATGTTGTCGGCTTCGAACACCGGGTCCTCGTTGCCGAACTGCGACAGCAGGAACTCGGCGATGTTGACCTGGCCGGTGGACACCGAGCGCAGGATGTCCGGGTGCTTGATGAGCGAGCCGTTGGCATGCACCGTGATTGCCAGCGCACCGTTGGTTGCTTTCTTGACGTCGTCGACAAACAGGACGACGTTGCGCGTGTGGAACTCGCCGTCGCTGTAGGGCGTGGGCATGTCCCATTTGGTTTGCGCTTGCGCAGCGCCCCCCAGGGCTAGCGCCGCAATGGCGAGCAAGGTTTTCATTTTCATCCCTGTTTTGTGATTTTCATGGGGAATCTTAGCTTACTTCCCCCAGAACCATGTCGGCCAGAGCGAGAGACGCCGTGAGGCCCGGCGACTCGATGCCGAACAGATGGACTAGTCCCGGCACGCCGTGCTCGCGCGGACCCTGGATCTGGAAGTCGGGCGCGGGCTCGCCCGGGCCGGCGGTCTTCGGCCGGATGCCGGAGTAGCCGGGCAGCAGCGAACCGTCCGGCAGTCCCGGCCAGTAGCGCCGGATCGCGGCATAGAAGCGCTCGGCGCGCTTCGGATCGACTTCGTAGCCGATGCGCTCGACCCACTCGACGTCGGGGCCGAAGCGCGCCTGCCCCGCGAGATCCAGCGTCACGTGAACGCCGAGGCCGCCGGGCTCGGGGACGGGGTAGATGAGGCGGGAGAATGGCGCGCGTCTCGCGAGCGAGTAATAGTTGCCTTTGGCGTAGAGTTCTCTCGGCGCTAGCTCCGCACGGTAACCCTCCATGGATTTCGCGACCGAGGGGGCTCTTAGTCCTGCGCTATTTACAAGAACCTGCGTTTTTATCGGATCGCTTCCGGCGACGTGCACTTCAAACCCGTCCTCCGCGACCTTGGCTTTCTGAAAGTTGCTTTTCAGCGCGAGCATCGCGCCGCGCGCCTCTGCATCTCCAAGGTAGGCCAGCATCAGAGCATGGCTATCAATGATTCCGGTCGAAGGCGAGTGCAGCGCGGCGACGCAGCGCAACTCGGGCTCGCAGGCGAGGGTTTGCTCCTTTGAGAGGAATTCAATATCGGTAACGCCGTTGATCCGCGCCTTTTGCTGGATGTTTTTCAATTCGTTCATTTGAGAGTCGTCGCTGGCGACGATCAGCTTGCCGCAGCGCCGGTGAGGCACGCCGCGCGTGGCGCAGTATTCGTACAAGAGCTTCCTGCCGGCCACGCAGCTGCCTGCCTTGAGCGAGTCCTTGGGGTAGTAGATGCCGGCGTGGATGACTTCGGAATTGCGCGAGCTGGTGTGGGTGCCGATCGCGTCCTCGGCCTCGAGGATCACCACCTCGCGGCCCGATACGGCGAGCGCGCGCGCCACCGCCAGGCCGACCACGCCGGCGCCGACCACGACCGCCTCAACTCGATCCACGTCCCGCCTCACGCGCCATGGCGCTTTCGAAGAAGAATGCGCCGAGGCCGGCAGCGGCGGCCAGGGTTGCCAGGGGGCGCGCCGTGCCGTCGAATGCGGCGCCCAGCCCGGCGCTGATCAGCGCGCCGCAAGCGAAGCCGATGGCGCCGATCAGCGAAGTGGCGCTGCCGGCGGATTGGGGGAAGGGCGAAAGCGCCGCGGCCATGGCGTTGGAGAAGACCAGCGCGGTACCGAACAGGAACGCCATGAACGGCAGGACGACAGCGAGCCAGTGCCCGACGCCCGCCCAGGCGAGGACGGCTGCGGCGAGGCCGGCGGCCAGCATCAGCCCGGCGCCGAAGCGGAGCAGGCGCGAGATGCCGACGCGCAGCACGAGACGGCTCGAGGCCCACGCGCCCGAGATCTGGCCCAGCATGACCGCGGCGAACATGAAACCGTAAGCGAGCGCCGAGACGCCCAGCCCACGCACCAGCACGAACGAGGAGCTGGAGACCCAGGCGAGGACGCCGATGTGGGAGCACAGGATCAGCAGGAAGGGCGCCGAGAAGCGGCGGTCGCCCAGGATCGCGATGAACGTCCGGGCAATCGCGATCGGATGCACTGAGCGGCGCTCTGCCGGTGCTGTCTCGCGCAAGGCGCTGATCGCGCCGAGCAACAGCACCGCCACCGCGGCCATCGCGATGAATATGGAGGGCCAGCCGGTGGCCCCGACCAGCAGCGCGCCGGCGACCGGCGCGCAGATCGGCACGACGCTGAATACGATAGTCATCCTCGCCAGCAGGCGGGCCGCCTGTTCATGGACATAAAGGTCGCGCACGATGGTGCGGCCGATGAGCGCGCCGCTCGACATGCCGAGGCCCTGCGCGAGCCGCGCGAGCGAGACCGCTTCCACGGAGCCGGCGAGCGCCGCGCCGGCCGAGGACGCCAGCATGATCAGGAGCCCGAGCACGAGAACCGGTTTGCGCCCGTAGCGGTCCGACAGCGGTCCCCACAATATCTGCCCTGCTGCAATGCCGACGAAGAAGGCGGTGAGCGTGAGCTGCCCCGCGCTCACCGAAGCCGAGAGCGATTCGGACAGGGCGGGCAGCGCCGGCGCAAACATGTCGGTGCCGAGCGCCGGCAATGCGATCAGCGCGCCGAGCAATATGGTGAACCGGAGGCAGGATTCCTGGTTATTCAAGATAGGATGCGATTGTAATGGCTGGGCCCGCAGAGAATTCCCGCTGGCAATTCTGGATCGACCGCGGCGGCACCTTCACCGACATCGTCGCGCGCAAGCCCGACGGGTCCCTGGCCACGCTCAAGCTGCTTTCCGATAATCCCGGCCGTTACCGCGACGCTGCGCTCGCCGGCATTCGCATCCTCCTCTGCTTGAAAGACGGCGCGACCATCCCGGCAGGGATGATAGAAGCAGTGAAGATGGGAACGACCGTGGCGACCAACGCGCTGCTGGAGCGCAAGGGGGAGCGCACCGTTCTATTCATCACGCGGGGATTTCGCGACGCGCTGCGCATCGCCTACCAGAACCGGCCGCGCATCTTCGATCGCCGCATCGTCCTCCCGGAAATGCTGTACGAGAAGGTTTTCGAAGTCGAGGAAAGAGTGGGTGCCCGGGGCGATCTGATAGGCAAATTGGATGAAGAGGATGTAAAGGAAAAGCTGAGAACCGCCTACAACGAAGGCTTCCGCTCGATCGCCATCGTGTTCATGCACGGTTATCGATACACGGCGCACGAGGAAAAAGTCGCCCGGCTGGCGCGCGACTCGGGCTTCACGCAGGTCTCGGTGTCGCATCGCGTCAGCCCGCTGATGAAGCTGGTCGGCCGCGGCGACACGACGGTGGTGGACGCGTATCTGTCGCCGATACTCGGACGCTACGTCGACCGTGTCGCCTCCGAGCTGAAGGGCGTGCGGCTGCTTTTCATGCAGTCAAACGGCGGCCTGACCGACGCGCACCGCTTTCAGGGCAAGGACGCGATCCTCTCGGGCCCGGCCGGCGGCATCGTCGGCGCAGTGCGCACCTCGCTGGCAGCGGGTTTCGACAGGATCATCGGCTTCGACATGGGCGGCACCTCGACCGACGTCTCGCATTACGCGGGGGAGCTCGAGCGCGAGTTCGAGACCCGGGTCGCCGGGGTGCGCATGCGCGCCCCGATGATGAGCATCCACACCGTGGCCGCGGGCGGCGGCTCGATCCTGCATTTCGACGGCGCGCGCTACCGCGTCGGCCCCGATTCCGCCGGCGCGAATCCAGGCCCGGCGAGCTACCGGCGCGGCGGCCCGCTGACCGTCACCGACGCCAACCTGATGCTCGGCAAGATCCAGCCGAGATATTTTCCACGGGTTTTTGGGTCGGAGGGAAATCAGCCTCTGGATGCGGGCGTGGTCAAGGAAAAGTTTTCACGGCTGAAAGACCTCATTCAGGGAAAAACCCAAAATTCCCGCACGCTGGAAGAGATCGCCGAGGGCTTCATCCGGATCGCAGTCGGCAACATGGCGAATGCCATCAAACACATCTCGGTGCAGCGCGGCCATGACGTCACGGCCTACACGCTGTGCTGCTTCGGCGGCGCCGCCGGCCAGCACGCCTGCCTGGTTGCCGACGCGCTGGCGATGACCCGGGTTTTCATCCATCCCCACGCCGGGGTGCTTTCCGCCTACGGCATGGGCCTGGCGGACCAGGTCGCAATGCGCCAGCAGTCGGTGGAAGCCAGGCTGGAGCTCGGGAAGGAGACCATCGAAAGCGAGTTGGCAAGGCTTTCCCTGGAGGCGAAAAGAGAGCTTGTGGAGCAGGGGCTCGAGGAGAAGCGTCTGCGCATCGTGCAGAAGGTGCACCTCAAGTACGAAGGAACCGACACCGCCCTGGCCGTGTCGTTCGGTCCGGTCGGCGCGATGATGCATGAGTTCGAGACGGCCTATCGCAAGCAGTTTTCCTTCCTCATCCCGGGAAGGCCGCTGATCGCTGAAGCGGTTTCGGTCGAGGCCGTCGCAGCGGGCGAGAGTTTCGAAGAGAAGGCCTCCGAACGAGATGGAACGGCAAAAGCAAAGCCGGTCGAGACCGTTTCCATGTTTACGGGAGGGCAGTGGCGCGACGCGCTGCTGTACCGGCGCGAGGGCCTGGAGCCGGGCGAGCGCATCGAGGGACCCGCGATCATCGCCGAGACGAACGCCACGACGGTGGTCGAGCCGGAGTGGCGGGCTAGTGTTTCTTCATTGAACCATTTGATCCTTGAAAGGGCGAAGGAGAGAAAAGGCGGAGGCGCGGTAGGAACCGGCGTCGACCCCGTGATGCTCGAGATCTTCAACAATCTCTTCATGTCGATCGTCGAGCAGATGGGCCTGCGCCTGCAGAACACGGCCCATTCGGTGAATATCAAGGAGAGGCTGGATTTTTCGTGCGCGCTGTTCGACGCCTCGGGCAACCTGATCGCGAATGCGCCGCACATGCCGGTGCACCTGGGCTCGATGGGCGAATCGATCAAGACCGTGATCCGGCTGAACGCGGGCAGGATGAAGCCGGGAAACGTCTATGTGCTGAATGCGCCATACAACGGCGGCACGCATCTGCCCGACGTTACCGTCATAACGCCTGTTTTTGGTTCTTCAAATGAAATTCTCTTCTACGTCGGATCCCGGGGACATCACGCGGACATAGGAGGAATTACGCCGGGCTCCATGCCGCCGGGCTCCAAGGTGGTCGAGGAAGAAGGCGTACTGATCGACAACTTCCTGCTGGTCGAGGAGGGCCGCTTGCGCGAGAAGGAAGCGGCCGCGCTGCTCGCCTCGGGGCGCTACCCGGCGCGTAATGTCGAGCAGAACATCGCCGATCTGCGGGCTCAGGTGGCCGCCAACGAGAAAGGGGTGCAGGAGCTCGGCCGGATGGTGGAGCACTTCGGTCTCGAGGTCGTCCGAGCCTATATGCGCCACGTACAGGCGAACGCCGAGGAGTCGGTGCGCCGGGTGCTCGGCGTGCTGAAGGACGGGCATTTTGAGCTGCCTCTCGATAACGGCGCCTTCATAAAAGTGAAAATTTCAATCGGAAAAAACAAAAGAACCGCGGCTATCGACTTCACGGGCACTTCGCCGCAGCTGCCGGACAATTTCAATGCTCCCGCCGCCGTGTCCATGGCCGCAGTCCTCTACGTGTTTCGCACCCTGGTCGACGAGGACATTCCGCTCAACGCCGGCTGCCTGAAGCCGCTCGAGGTCCTGATCCCGGAGGGCTGCATGCTGCGGCCGCGTTACCCGGCGGCGGTGGTGGCGGGCAACGTCGAGACCTCGCAATGCGTCACCGACGCGCTTTATGGCGCGCTTGGCGTGATGGCGGCTTCGCAGGGCACGATGAACAATTTCACCTTCGGCAACAGCCGCTTTCAGTACTACGAGACCGTGGCCGGCGGGTCGGGCGCCGGGCCGGGGTTCGACGGCGCGGACGTGGTGCAGACTCACATGACCAATTCAAGGCTTACCGATCCGGAAGTGCTCGAATGGCGCTTCCCGGTGCTGCTCGAGAGCTTCGCGATCCGGCGCGGCTCGGGCGGGCGCGGCCGATGGCGCGGCGGCGACGGCGCGGTGCGGCGCGTCCGCTTTCTCGAGCCCATGACGGCCGCGATCCTGTCATGCCATCGCAAGGTTGCGCCGCACGGCATGGCGGGAGGGGAGCCCGGGCTTCCGGGCCGGAACTATGTAATCCGGGCCGACGGCGCGCGCGCCGAGCTGGGTCCCTTCGATCAGACGGAGATGGCGGCGGGCGACGTATTCGTGATCGAAACGCCGGGCGGCGGGGGGTACGGCCCAATATAATAGCGCTCGAAGAATGAACCCGACCGCGATCTACTCCAAATCCGGCAAAGGCGTCCAGGAAGCCTCGGGCAAGACCAGCCAGCTGTCGCGCGGCGACCGCGCGGTGCTCTCTGCCTTCGACGGCAAGCTCACGGTGTCGGAGGTCGCGGCGCGGGTCGGCAAGCCGTTCGACGGCAAGTTCGAGCAGCTGATCGGCCAGCTCGAGAAGGACGGCTTCGTCCGCGAAGTCTCGCCCGGCGCGGCGCCGGCCGCCCGCCCCGGGGCGGCAGCGAAGCCGGCCGCGGGCCGAGCCGCAGGCGGTGTCCCCGGCCCGGACCTGGATTTCACGATTGCCATTCCAGCCTCGCCGCCGCCAAAGCCCAAAGGGCCGGCGGCGCCGCCGCCCGTAGACCCTGCGACCAAAGCGCGCGCCGAGACCGAGCGCAAGGCCCAGGAAGACAACATGGCGCGGGCGCGCCGCGAGGCCGAGGAGAAGGCGCAGAAGGAGCGCGACCGCGTTAAGGCCGAAGTCGAGGCCAAGGTGCGCGCCGAGACCGAGGCGAAACTGCGCGCCGAGGCCGAGCAGAAGGGTAAAGCGGAGGCCGAGCATAAAGGCAAAGCGGAGGCCGAGGGCAAGCTGCGCGCCGAAGCCGAGGCGAAAGTGAAGGCGGCTCAAGAGGCCGCGGCCAAGCTCGAGGCGGAGCGGGCCAAGGCCAGGGAGGAAGCGGAGAAGGCGCGCCGGGAGGCCGAGGAGCGCGCAAGGCCCGCGAAGCCGAGGAGCGCAAGCGCAGGGAGGCGGAAGAGCGGCGCCGCAAGGAGGAAGACGAACGCCGCGCGCAAGAGGAGAAGGAGCGCCAGGCGCGCGAGAGGAAGGAGCAGGAAGCTCGCGAGAAGCAGCAAGCGGAGGCGCGCGAGGATGGGGAACGGCAGGCCCGGGAGGATGCGGAGCGCGAGGCCAGGAAGGAGAAGGAAAAACCCAAAGAGAAAGAGAAAGAATCCAGCGGCGGCGGCTTCGGCTCCCTGATGGCCGACCTGGATTCATTCAGCGACCGCGAAGACGAGGAGAAAAAGAAAGAAGAAGCCGAGCGCAGGGAGAAAGACGAGAAGAAGGCGCGCAAGGCGCGCGAGGAAGCCGAGCGCAAGGCGAAGGAAGAGGCCGAGGAGGCGCGCAAGGAAGCCGAAGAAAAGGCGCGCAAGGAAGAGCGCCGCCGCAAGGAGGAAGAGGAGCGGCGCGCCCAGGAGGAAGAGGAGGAGCGCGCCAAGCGCGAGGCCGAGGAGCGCAAGCGCAAGGCGCGCGAGGCCGCCGCCGCGGCAAAGCAGGAAAAATCCAAGGCCGAGGCGAAGTCTTCGGACGATATCGGGGTCACCGACGACGACCTCGACATGGACGACGTAAAGCACGATCAGGAGGCGGTGAGCACGGAGTCGCGCAAGGCGGCGCGCGAGCGGGAGCGCGAGGCGAAAGAACGCGAGCGCGAGGCGAGAGAGCGCGCGAAGGAGCGCGAGCGGGAAGCGAAGCGGGCCGCCAGCGGCGCCAGCGCGCCGGCCGCCGCGAGCCACAAGCCTTTCCGGCGCAAGAGGAGCTTGGGCAAGCCGATTGCGCTGACGCTGTTCGTCCTGCTGGTTGCCGGAGTCGGCGCGGTCCACGTGATGCCGGTTTCGACGGCGGAATACGAAAAGGCGGTGAGCGAGGCGATCGGGCGCCCGGTCAAGATCGGAGCCGCGCACCTGTCTTTGTATTCCGGAGCGCAGTTCAAGTTCGACAACGTGAGCGTCGGCGACGTCAAGATCGCCGCGGTGCGCGCCTATCCCGAGGTCGGATCACTGTTCGGCGACAAGAAGGCGTTCTCGCGCATCGAGCTCGAAGGCGTTTCGCTGCCGCAGCAGGCGCTCGGCGAGGTGTTTGCGGCAAAGATCCGGGGTGCGAATTTCAGCGTCGGCCGCCTCAGCGTCCGGCAGCTCAAGCTGAGCGGGCCGCTGGCGCTGCCGGTGCTCGAAGCCGACATGGACATCACCCCGTCGGGCACGGTCGGCGTCACCTCGGTGCGCGGCCCTGACAACCTGTCAGCCAAGCTCACCCCGACGGGATCGGCGATCGACTTCGACGTCACCGCGTCGGGCTTCACACTGCCTTTCCTGCCGGACGTCACGCTTGCGACGTTCGCGATGAAGGGCAAGGCGACCGGCGACTCGATGAAGATCGAGTCCTGGGGCGGTGCCAGCCTCGACGGTGCGGTTTCCGGGAATGCGAACGTGAGATGGGGCCGGAGCTGGAGCATCGACGGCGTGTTGACGGTCCGCGGCATCAACGCCGCGGTATTCGCCCCGGCCCTGCTCTCCGATGGCAAGGCCGAGGGCACCGGCAGGTTCTCCATGAACGATCCGGATCCGGCGAATTTCATGCGCCGGGGGCGCGTCGAGGGCACTTTCAGCGTGAACAAAGGCGTTCTCGGAAGCTTCGATCTGTCGCGGGCCATCCAGACCGGGGGCAGGCAGGCGACCGGGCGCACGTCCTTCGCCGAGATGACCGGCCAGGGGGTGTTCGACAAGGGCGCAGTCGCGCTGCGCAACGTCAGCTTCAGCGCCGGCGCCATGAACGCGGCGGCTGTCGCCGACATCACGCCCGACGGCGCGCTCTCGGGGCGCATTGTCGCGGACATCAAGACTTCGTCGCAGAACCTGCGCGCCACCGTGAACATCGGCGGCACGGTCAAGGAGCCGCAGGTCAAGTGAACTAGTGCCCCAGATCCTGCAGCTCCGCGGCGCGCGCGCGCTGTCGGAGTTCCGCCTCGCCAAGCTCCTCTCCGCACTGCAAAAAGCCGATCCCGGCGTACGCGCCGTCGCCGCCGAGTTCCGCCATTTCGCCGAATGCGAGCGCGCCCTCGAGCCGGCGGAGCGCCGCATCCTGGAGAGGTTGCTCGAGTACGGCCAGCCACCCGCGGCGCCGCGCGGCGCGCCGCCGTTCCTCGTGGTACCGCGCCTCGGCACAATCTCGCCGTGGTCCTCCAAAGCGACCGACATTGCGATCAATTGCGGCCTTTCCGGGGTACGACGCATCGAAAGAGGGACCCTCTTCCATATAGAAAATGCGAATAGCCGTGCGTCGGTCGCGGGGCTGCTTCATGACCGCATGACGGAAACCGTCCTCGGCTCGACCGAGGAAGCGGCAAAGCTGTTCGAGCACGTGCCGCCGCGGCCTTCGCGAACGATTTCAGTCGATAAGCTGCGGGAAGAGAATCTGCGGCTCGGGCTGGCGCTGACCGGCGACGAGATCGAGTACCTCGAGGCCGCCTACAGCAGGCTGGGGCGCGATCCGACCGATGCCGAGCTGACGATGTTCGCGCAGGCCAACTCGGAGCACTGCCGGCACAAGATCTTCAACGCCGACTGGGTCCTCGACGGCGAAAGGAAAGACCGATCGCTGTTCGCGATGATCCGGCACACGCATGCGGCGAATCCCCAGGGTACGGTGGTCGCCTACGCGGACAACGCGGCGATCATTGAAGGCGGCATGGCCTCGCGTTTCTTTCCGGGCGAGGATTTTTCATACCGCAGAACCCCGGGGCTGACGCATACCGTCGTGAAATGCGAGACCCACAATCACCCGACCGCGATCTCCCCGTTTCCCGGGGCCTCGACCGGCGCCGGCGGCGAGATCCGCGACGAGGGCGCCACCGGTCGCGGCGCCAAACCCAAAGCGGGTCTCTGCGGCTTCTCGGTGTCGCATCTGCGCCTGCCCGACGCGCCCCAGCCATGGGAGCAGAGCAATCCCGGAAAACCCGGGCGCATTGCCAGCGCGCTGGAAATCATGCTCGAAGGTCCCATCGGCGCCGCCTCGTTCAACAATGAATTCGGCCGGCCCAACCTGTGCGGCTACTTCCGCAGCTTCGAGGCCGAGGTCGCGGGAGTAACGCGCGGCTATCACAAGCCGATCATGCTGGCGGGCGGGATCGGCAACATCGACGCCGGGCATTCGGCCAAGTCCGCGCTCGCGCCGGGCACCCTGCTCATCCAGCTCGGCGGGCCGGGCCTGCTGATCGGCATGGGCGGCGGCGCCGCCTCCTCGATGGGGGCCGGCTCCAATACGGAAGATCTCGACTTCGATTCGGTGCAGCGCGGCAATGCCGAGATGCAGCGGCGCGCGCAGGAGGTGATCGACCGCTGCTGGCAGCTCGGCGCGGCAAACCCGATCCTCTCGATCCACGACGTGGGCGCCGGCGGCCTGTCGAACGCGGTGCCCGAGCTCGTCTACGCCGCAGAGCGCGGCGGGCAGGTGCAGCTCCGGGACATTCCGAGGCTGGACACGGGCATGTCGCCGCGCGAGATCTGGTGCAACGAGGCGCAGGAGAGATACGTGCTGGCGGTTTCTCCTGAAAATCTCTCTGGGTTTTCTTCTTTGTGCGAAAGAGAGCGCTGCCCCTTTGCGGTGATCGGCACCGCGACCGCCGATGGCCACCTGACAGTGGAGGACGCGCACTTCAAGAACCGGCCGATCGACATCGATCTCTCGGTGATCCTTGGGAAGCCGCCCAGGATGCTGCGCGAAGCACGGCACGTTTCGCGGCGGCTCCAGCCTTTGTCGCTGGAAAAGATAAAGCTGACCGAGGCGGCGCATCGCGTGCTGCGCCATCCGGCGGTCGCGGACAAGACTTTCCTGGTGTCGATCGGCGACCGGACGGTGGGCGGGCTGTGCGCGCGCGACCCCTTCGTCGGCCCCTGGCAGGTCCCCGTGGCGGACTGCGCCGTGACCCTCCTCGACTATGACGGCTATGCCGGCGAAGCGTTTGCGATCGGCGAGCGCACCCCGCTCGCCGTCATCGATGCCCCGGCTTCGGGCCGCATGGCGGTGGGCGAAGCGATCACCAATCTCGCGGCGGCGCGCGTCGAGTCGCTCGCAAAAGTGAAGCTCTCGGCGAACTGGATGGCCGCCGCCGGCTATCCCGGGGACGACGCCGCGCTCTACGACACGGTAAGGGCGGTCGCAATGGAGTTGTGCCCGGCGCTAGGGGTATCGATTCCGGTCGGCAAGGATTCCCTTTCGATGCTTACCGCATGGGACGGCAAGGAGATGGTCGCGCCGGTATCGTTGATCGTCTCGGCATTCGCTTCAACGCCCGACGCCCGCGGTGCGCTGACGCCCCGGCTGCGCACCGATGCCGGGGAGAGCGAACTGCTGCTGGTGGACCTCGGCGAGGGCAGAAATCGCCTGGGCGGCTCGATCCTCGCGCAGGTCTACTCGCAGACCGGCGATAGCTGCCCGGACCTCGATAAGCCGGTCTTGCTCAAGAACTTTTTTGCTGCCGTACAAAAGATATCCAAAGAAAACCTGGTACTCGCTTATCACGACCGCTCCGACGGCGGTCTGTTCGCCACGGCTTGCGAGATGGCCTTCGCCGGGCATTGCGGAGTGAGCTTGAGCCTCGATGCGATCGCATTCGACTCGGCAGGCGACGATGTCGATGCCTTCAAGCGCGACGCCGACGAGCAGCTCGCCGGCCGCGCGAAGGATCTCGCGCTCGCGGCGCTGTTCTCCGAGGAGCTCGGCGCCGTGCTGCAGATCCGCGTCGCGGATCGCGTGCGCGTGATGGCGGCGCTGCGCGAGGCGGGGCTCGACGAGTGCTCGCACATCGTGGGCCAGCTGAACGCGCGTGACGAAATCCGGATCACGCGCAACGCGAAGGCGGTATTCACCGGCAAACGCGACCATCTGCAGAGGGTCTGGAGCGAGACCACCTGGCGCATGCAGACGCTGCGCGACAACCCGGAGTGCGCGCGCGAAGAATTCGACCGGATCATCGATCTGCACGACCCCGGGCTTTCGGTCGCCTTGACTTTCGATGCAAAGGAAGTCTTCATCAATTCAAAAGCAAGGCCCAGGGTTGCGGTTCTTCGCGAGCAGGGCGTAAACGGCCAGGTCGAGATGGCGGCGGCGTTCGATCGCGCCGGATTCGAAGCGGTCGACATCCACATGACGGATCTGATCGCCGGGCGCAGCTCGCTGGCGGGCTTCAAGGGCTTCACCGCGGGCGGCGGCTTCTCTTATGGCGACGTGCTCGGCGGCGGCCGCGGCTGGGCGAGCTCGATCTTGTTCAACGCGAAAGTCCGCTCGGAATTCGAGAAATTCTTTGCGCGCCGCGACAGCTTCGCGCTGGGTGCCTGCAACGGCTGCCAGATGATGGCCGCGCTGAAGGAGCTGGTCCCGGGGGCGGCGCATTGGCCGCGCTTCGTGCGCAATCGCTCCGAGCAGTTCGAGGGGCGGCTGATAATGGTCGAGATCGCCGACAGCCCGTCGCTTCTCTTCAAGGGCATGGCGGGCAGCCGCATCCCGATCGTGACCGCGCACGGCGAAGGCAGGGCCGTTTTCGACAAGGAAGAAGATCTGCAAAAGGCCCTGGTCGCGATGCGGTACGTCGACAACCGCGGCAGCGTCACCGAAACCTATCCATACAACCCCAGCGGCTCGCCGCAGGGCATCACCGGCCTCACCACTGCGGACGGGCGCTTCACCATCGTCATGCCGCACGCGGAGCGCGTATTCCGCAACGTCCAGATGTCCTGGGCGCCCGACGGCGCGGGCGAAGACTCGCCGTGGATGCGCATGTTCCGCAACGCGCGCAACTGGGTCGGATAGGCGAATGAACGCCGCGAACGACGTCCTGGTCGTGGGTGGCGGCATCGGCGGCCTGACGCTCGCGCTGGCCTTGCACGAGAACCACATCCCTTGCCGCGTCTTCGAGTCGGCGCCGCAAATCAAGGCGGTGGGCGTCGGCGTCAACCTGCTGCCGCACGCCACCAAGGTGCTCGCCGGGCTCGGCCTCGAGCCGGCGCTCTCCCGCGCCGCGATCGAGACCGCGGAATCGGTGTTCTTCAACCGCTTCGGCCAGCTCATCTACCGCGAACCCCTCGGCCGGCGCGCGGGCTACGAGTGGCCGCAGCTCTCGATCCATCGCGGCGACCTGCAGGCGGCTCTGATCGAAGAGGTCGAAAAGAGGCTCGGCAAGGACCGCCTGCAGCTGGATTGGCATTGCGCGGGCTTCGAGCAGGACGCAGGCGGCGTTTCCCTGAATTTTAAAAATGGCAAGAAAGTCAAAGGCAGGGCAGCCGTTGCCTGCGACGGAATTCATTCGGCGATCCGCAAGCAGCTCTACCCCGACGACGGCGAGCCGAAATATTCCGGGGTCAACATGTGGCGCGGCGTCACGCGCTGGAAGCCCATACTGTCGGGCGCGAGCATGATACGCGCCGGCTGGCTCGCTACCGGCAAGATGGTTCTCTACCCGATCCGCAGCAACGCCGACAGTGAAGGCCGCCAGCTCATCAATTGGGTCTGGGAGATCGAAAGCCGGGATTTCGCGCGCTGGGACTGGAACCGCAAGGCGCGCGTCGAGGATTTCATCGCCGGCGCGGAGGATTGGCACTTCGACTGGCTCGACGTTCCGGCGCTGTTTCGCGCCGCCGACGTGGTGCTCGAATACCCGATGGTCGACAAGGATCCCCTGCGGGCATGGAGCTTCGAGCGCGTCACGCTGCTCGGCGACGCCGCGCATCCGATGTATCCCCGGGGATCGAATGGGGCAGGCCAGGCAATTCTGGATGCCGATGTGCTGGCTTCCTGTTTAATGGAAATCTCCGACCCGATTAAAGCGTTAAAGGCGTATGAATCAAAGCGCCTCGAGCCTACGTCCAACGTGGTGCTGGAGAACCGGCGCAACCCGCCCGACGCCATCCTTCGCGAGGTCTACGAGCGCACCGGCGACAGGCCTTTCTCGCGCATCGAGTCGGTAATTACCGAAAAAGAACTGAAAGCGCTTTCAGATCGCTACAAGCGAGTCGCGGGATATGACCAACGAGCCTTACAGGAGAAACCCCAATGAGCATCACAAGGCATGACCCGAGCAGCATCCTGTCGCAGGCCGTCGAGCACGGCGGCACCGTCTACCTCGCCGGCATCGTCGCGAAAGACCTCGGCAAGGACGTCAGGGGGCAGACCAGGGAGATCGTCGACGAGATCGACCGGCTGCTGGCGAAATGCGGCTCGAGCAAGTCGAAGGTGCTCGCCGCGACGATCTGGGTCACCGACATCCGCAATCGCGCGCCGATGAACGAGGTCTGGACCGCCTGGGTGGATGCGAAGAACCTTCCGGCCCGCGCCTGCGTCGAGGCAAAGCTGGCCGATCCGAAAGCGCTGGTCGAGATCATGGTGACCGCGGCGAAGTAGCTTTAGCCGAATAAATTCGCGATGGCGTCCAGCCCGGACCAATTGATGGTAACGCTCGCCTGGGCGCGCACCACCGGCTTGGCGTGAAACGCGATCGACAGCCCGGCCTCCGCCATCATCTTGAGATCGTTGGCGCCATCTCCGATCGCGACGCTTTGCTCTTTTCTCGCCCGAAGTTCTTTGAGTACGGAAACAAATTTTGCGGCCTTTGCCTCCGCGTCGACGACGTCCCCGACGAGCTTGCCGGTTAGGCGGCCATGGACGATCTCGAGGGTATTGGAGATGGTGTAGTCGAGGCCGAGGCGCTCCCTGAGGCGCTCGGTAAAGAAAGCGAAACCACCCGAAACGAGGAGCAGCTTGACGCGGTGCTTCCTGCACGCGGCAAGCAGAACGTCCGCCCCGGGAGTCAGCTTCAGCCTTTGCTGGTAGACGCGCTGCAGGGCCGCCTCCTGCAGGCCGGCGAGCAGCGCGACGCGGCGGCGCAGGCTCTCCGAATACTCGATCTCGCCGCGCATCGCTTGCGCGGTGATGGCTGCGACCTCGGCTCTCTTGCCTGCCAGATCGCCCAGCTCGTCGATGCACTCGATGGTGATCAGCGTCGAGTCCATGTCCATCGCGAGCAGCTTCACATCGGTGAAGCGCCGCCGCTCCGGGATCCATGCATGGTCGACCTTGCGCGCCTCGCACCAGTCTTCGATGGACGGCGTCAGCTTGATCTTCCTCAGGCGATAGGCGTGCTCGCCGAGCCGGTCAACCGCACCGGCCTGAACGGTCGCGGCGAGCTCCTGCGCCTGCTCCGGCGTGAGAGCCGGGCCCTGTATGACAAGGTTCAAGCAGCGAGCTGCTGCAAGATGTCGCGCACCGCCTGGGCGCGTTCCTGCCAGGCGGGAAGCTTTGCCTCGACCCGCAGCTTGTCGGGGCCGGCGAGGCGCGCGTTGCGGTGCACACGCATGAAGTCGATCACTTTCGAGCTGTCGAGCGGCGGCTCCTTGATGAACTGCAGTTGCACCGCTTCGTGGGTTGCATCGACGCGCGCGATGCCCAGCGGGCGCGCGGCGATGCGCACCTGGTGGCATGCGAGCAGAGCGCGGGCCGCCTCGGGCAGCTCGCCGAAGCGGTCGACGAGCTCCTCGCGCAGCAGATCCAGTCCTTCGCCGGAGTCCGCGTCGGCAAGCCGCTTGTAGATCGACAGGCGCTGCTGCACATCGCTGCAGTAAGTTGCCGGCAGGAGAGCGGGGACATGAAGGTTCACTTCCGTCGAGATATCGACGCTGCCCTCCAGCTCCGATCCCTTGCCCGCCTTCAGCTTCCTGACCGCCCGGTCGAGCATGCGCGCGTACAGCGAGAAGCCGACCTCCTGCATCTCGCCCGACTGCGACTCGCCGAGCACTTCCCCGGCACCGCGGATCTCCAGGTCGTGCATCGCGAGATAGAAACCGGAGCCGAGCTCTTCCATCAGCTGTATTGCTTCCAATCTCTTCATTGCATTCTTACTTAAAGAATCCTCCGGCGGCGTCAACAGGTATGCGTAGGGTGAAATCGCGCATCACGCGCTCGAGCTCGCGCTCGCGCATCTGGCCGTGCGCGACCGCGACGCGCGCCTCGGGCAGCAGCCGCTCCAGCCGCTCGCGCATGCGCTGGATGCTATCGACCTCGTTGTGCAGGAAGTACACCTGGCCGCCGCGCTTGAGCTCGCGCAGCGCCGCCTCGCGGATCAGCCCTTCGGAGAAGGGCGCAACGAAGGTCTTGATGGCGAGCCGCTTCTCCGGCGCAGTGGCAATCACCGAGAAGTCGCGGATCCCCTCGAGCGACATCGCGAGCGTGCGCGGGATCGGCGTCGCGGTCAGCGTCAGGACATCGACCTCGGAGCGCAGCCGCTTGAGCGCTTCCTTCTGGCGCACCCCGAAGCGGTGCTCCTCGTCGATGATGACCAGCCCCAGCTTCTTGAAAGAAACCTGTCCGGATAGAAGCTTGTGCGTGCCGATCACGATGTCGACTTCGCCGTTTGCCAGTTTTTTGACTATTTCGGTACTCTCCTTGGATGATCTGAAGCGCGACAGTTCCGCGATCTTGACCGGCCAGTCGGCGAAGCGGTCGGAAAACGTCTGCAAGTGCTGCTCGGCGAGCAGGGTAGTCGGGCAGAGCACGGCCACCTGCTTGCGGTCGGCGACGGCGACGAAGGCCGCGCGCAATGCGACTTCGGTCTTGCCGAAACCGACGTCGCCGCAAACCAGCCGGTCCATCGGCTTGCCCGCCGCCATATCCGCGATCACCGCTTCGATCGCTGCAGCCTGGTCGGGGGTTTCCTCGAAGCTGAAGCCGTCGGCAAACGCTTCCACGTCGCGCTGCTGGATGCCGAAGGCGTAGCCGTGCCGCGCCGCGCGCCGCGCATACAGGGCGAGAAGCTCGGCGGCCGTGTCGCGCACCTGCTTCGCGGCGCGCGCCTTGGCCTTGTCCCACTGCCCGCTGCCCAGCTTGTGCAGCGGCGCCTCCTCGGGCTGAGCGCCGCTGTAGCGGCCGATCACGCCGAGCTGCGACACCGGCACGTACAGCTTGTCGCCGCCCTCATACAGGAGCAGGAGAAACTCGCTTTGCCCTTCTCCTAAATCGAGATTCGTCAAGCCCTGGAATCGGCCGATGCCATGCTGCTCGTGCACCACCGGGTCGCCGATTTTCAGCTCGGAGAGATCGCGCAGCATCCCCTCGACCGAGCTGCGCTTCTCCGTCTTGCGCGAACGCTGCCGCACGACGCCGGCGTAGAGCTCGGCTTCGGTGATGGCCGCCCAGCCTTCGGCGGGTACGATGAATCCATGGCTCAAGGGGGACGCCGCCAGCGCGACGCTTTCCGGGGAGGAAATGAATTCCTGGAAAGTTGTTACCGTGGCTGGCCGTAGGCCGTGTTCCGCGAAATACGTCGCCATCGTCTCGCGCCGGCCTGCAGACTCGGCGGCGACGAGCACTTTCAGATGCGAGCTTTCGAGAAATTGCTTGAGCGCGGCAAGCGGGTCCTGCGCCCGGCGATCTACCGCGATGGGCGGCAGCACGCCGGTTGTCAAATTCTCATCTTTTTCGCCTGCGGCGGAAGAAGAGACGTCGACTCTGGCGAAATCCCGGGCGCGCAGGAAAAATTCTTCGGCCGGCACGAAAAGCTGCGCCGGCGGCAGCAGCGGCCGGTCCGGGTCGCCCCCCGCCATCTGGTAGCGCGAGTGCGCGCCGCGCCAGAACTCGTTGATCGCCTCCGAGACGTCCTGATGCAGCGCGAGCGTGCAGCCCTGGGGCAGGTAGTCGAACAGCGTCGCAACGGACTCGAAAAACAGCGGCAGGTAGTACTCGACCCCCGCCGCCGGGATGCCGCTCGAGACGTCGCGGTACAGGCGTTTCTTCGACGGGTCGCCCTCGAAAAGCTCGCGCCAGCGGCTGCGAAAACGGCTGCGCCCCGGCTCGTCCATCGGAAATTCGCGCGCCGGCAGCATGCGAATCTCCTTCACGGAATAGAGGCTGCGCTGGCTGTCGACGTCGAAAGTCCGGATGGCGTCGACCGCATCGTCGTCGAGGTCGATGCGATAAGGCAGCTGGCTGCCCATCGGGAAAAGATCGATCAGCCCGCCGCGAAAGCAGAATTCGCCCGGCGCTACGACCTGCGTGACGTGCTGGTAGCCGGCAACGATGAGTTGTTCCCTCAGTCTTTCCAGGGACAGCTTTTCTCCCGTCTGGAGGAGAAACGTGCGCGCGGCGATGTAAGCGGGCGGGCACAGCCGCACCAGCGCTGTCGGCGCGGGCACGGCGGCGACGTCGAAGTCGCCGCGCTGGATGCGATGGAGCGTCGCGAGCCGCTCGGATACCAGGTCCTGGTGGGGCGAGAACTGGTCGTAAGGCAGCGTCTCCCAGTCAGGCAGCAGGCAGACGCGCAACGAGGGCGCGAACCAGGCGATCTCCTCGACGAGCCGCTGCGCGTCCAGCGCCGTCGCGGTGACCACGGCGAGCGGCTTCTCGGCGGCGGCAAGCCGCGACAGGGCGAGCGCATCCGCCGAACCTGTGAGCCGGGTGTAGCGCCTGCGGGCCGGGATCGAATCGCGGTGCATCAATCAGAAAAGCATGTAATTATAGTGTCCTGAATTTACAAGCCTAATTGTTTACGACCTATAACGTTTGTCAGTCTTTGCCCTGATCCCGGCAGCCGGAAGCGGTTCGCGCCTGTCCCGCAAAGCGCCCAAGCAGTACCTGGCGCTCGCCGGGCGGCCGATGCTCTGGCATGCCATCCGGGCGGTTTGCGCGGCGCCCGTGGAATTCGTCTTCGTGGTCCTTGCACCCGGCGACAAGGCCTTTGCCGGGCATGACTGGAGCGCGTTCAAGGGCAAGCTCGAGCCGCTCTATTGCGGCGGCCAGACGCGCCGTGATTCCGTGTACAACGGCCTTGTGGCGGCGATGGCCGCGGTCGATGCCGACGACTGGGTGCTGGTCCACGACGCGGCCCGGCCATGCCTGCCGAAGGAAGATTTTCAGAATCTCATCAAGGAAACCCGGCTGGACCAGATCGGCGGCATTCTCGCCCTTCCCGTGACCGAGACCGTAAAGAAGGTTGAAAAAGACGAAGCCGGGACGCAGCGCGTCGCCGGCACCGAGGACCGATCGCAGCTGTGGCTCGCGCAGACGCCGCAGATGTTTCGCGCCGGACTGCTCGCCCAGGCGCTGCAGCGCGCGCAGGGCGCCGTGACCGACGAAGCGAGCGCGATCGAGCAGATGGGGCTCAAGCCGCGGCTGGTAGCCGGCAGCAGGAGGAACCTCAAGGTGACCCATCCCGAGGATGTGGCGCTCGCCGAGGCGATCCTTACGGAGCGCGCATGAGAATAGGACAGGGTTTCGACGTGCATGCTTTTGTCGCCGGGAAGAAATTGATGATCGGCGGGGTCGACATCCCTTACGGCAAAGGGCTGGAAGGCCATTCGGACGCCGATGTGCTGCTGCACGCGATCTGCGATGCGCTGCTCGGGGCCGCGGGGCTGGGCGACATCGGGCAGCATTTCCCCGACCACGACCCTCGTTACAGCGGCATCGACAGCCGGAAGCTGCTGCGCTCGGTCGCTTCGCAATTGAAAAACTCGGGTTTGAAAATCGTCAACGTGGACGCGACCATCATCGCTCAGGAGCCGCGCATGGCGCCGCACGTGCCGCGCATGATCGGCAATATCGCCGAGGACCTCGGCGTCGCGCCGGCGGCGATCAACATCAAGGCAACGACCACCGAGCGACTCGGCTTCATCGGCCGCGTCGAAGGCATCGCGGCGCAGGCGGTGGCGCTGGTCGAATAACGTGTATTCGCCGCCCTACAATCGTTTGGAAAGTCGCGCCGAACTGCTCGAATTCATGCGCGCCAGCAGCTTTCCGATCCTCGTCACCGGCACCGGCGGCGTGCTGCACGCTTCGCATCTGCCTGCTTTGGTTTCTGAAAAAAATAATCAGATCATTCTGGACATGCACATGGCGCGCAACAACAATCAATGGAAGGAGTTTTTCGACGACGAGGTCATGGTGGTCTTCACCGGCCCGCATGCCTACATTTCGCCGCGCTGGTACGAGGAGGAGGAGCGCGTCCCGACCTGGAACTACGCCGCGGTGCATGCTTACGGCATCGCAAAAATAATTTCCGACAAAAAAGCGAAATACGAGTCCCAGCGGCGCCTGGTCGAATACCTCGACCCGCAGTGGCTGCCCAAGTTCGACGCGCTGCGCCAGGAGTACGTCGACATGATGCTCGACGGCATCGTCAACTTCACGGTCCCGGTCGCGCGCCTCGATACGCGCTGGAAGCTTTCCCAGAACCGCAGCCGCCGCGAGCAGGAACTGATTGCCGCCGCGCTCGACCAATCCGCCGACGGCATGGCGCGGGCTCTGGCCGCTCTCACCCGCAAGCATCTCGTTCCGGATTGAGGCTGTTCTTCGCGCTTTGGCCGCCCGCTGAGGCCGCCCGGGCGCTGTGGGAGTGGGCGAGCGCGGTCCGCAAGCAGAGCGGCGGCCGCACTACCGCCGAAGAGACGATCCACCTTACCCTCGCTTTCCTGGGCGAAGCCGATGCCGCGAAGGCCGCCGCAGCTGCGCGTCGCGTTCGCGGAACGGCCTTCAGCCTGCCCATGGACGCGAGCCAGCACTGGCGCCATAACCGCATCGTCTGGGCCGGCCCCAAGACCATGCCTGGGCCGCTGAAGCAGCTGGCAGAAAACTTGCTGGGCGAGCTCCAGCTCGAGCAATTTGCCCTGGAGGAGCGCGAATTCGCCGCCCACGTGACCCTCATTCGCAAGGCCGGCCCGCCTGAATTCCTTCCGGGCCTTCCCGCCATCGAGTGGCCCGTGCGCGAATTCGTCCTGGTGCGCTCCATACCTGCGCAGGGCGGATCCCGCTATGAAGTCATCGAGCGCTTCCCGATGACTTGAGCGATATGGTAGCGTTTCACTTGTCGAGGGCGGGGGAGATTCATGGCGATTGCGCATAAGGGTCCGGCGATTCCTTTTATCCTTGCGGGCCTGCTGGGGCTCGGCGCCTCTACGGCATGGGTCTTCGCCGCGGAGAGCAGCACGCGCCCGGCGGTGCTCCTGATGGCGCTCGGCTGGATCGGGTTCAGCGCGGCGATCGCCTCCATCTGGGTGGGTAGCGTCAGGCTGTACCGCAATCGCAGCCCCGGCGCCACGAAGTCCAGGGGCGACGGGGGAAGGCCGCCGCGCGACGCGCACCCGTCGACCTAGGCTAGTAGATTCGCAGCGTCAGGCGGGCGATGAGCCCGCCGCCGTCCCGGGGAAGGAGCTCGAGCGCCCCGCCGTGGGCGCGCGCGACCCGCTCGACGATCGCCAGGCCGAGGCCGGAGCCGCCGGGACCCGCGCGGGAGGCGTCGAGGCGGGTAAAAGGGCGCTTCAGCCGATCAGTTTCGGCTTCGGGGATTCCGGGGCCGCGGTCGAGAACTTCAATGATGATTTGATTGCCGGACTGGCGGTTTCTCACTTCGACCGGCTCGCCCGCATAGCGTATGGCATTGTCGATCAGGTTGGCGACCGCGCGATGCACCGCCACCCTGGCGAAGCGAAAATGCGGAACCGGGTGGTCCTCGAGCGTGACCTTCTTCCCGAGGCGCGCGTAGTGCCCGGCGAGGTCCTCCAGCACCGCGATCAGGTCGCCTTCCGCCTTCGCCTCGTTCTCGCCGCGCGCATAGTCGAGGAACTGGCCGATGACGGTGTCGATCTCGTCGATGTCGGCGATCATGGCCTGGGTGGCGCCGCTCTCCGCGCCGCTCATCTCCAGCGCGAGCCGGATGCGCGACAGCGGCGTGCGCAGGTCGTGCGAGATGCCCGCGAGCACCATGGCGCGCTCGCGCTCCATGCTGGCGAGATCGCTCGCCATGCGATACGCGAGGCGATGAACCAGGCACCCGCCAGCGCAATGACGAGCAGCGCCGCGCCCCAGCCGAGCCACTGCAGGCCGAACGCCGGCTCGAAGCGCTCGCGCGGCAGCATCACCCAGTACTCGTCGACATCGATGAAGAAGCTGACCCAGAAGCCCGCTTCGCCGTCGCGGGCGTGCGCGAAGCGCGTCTCGCTGCCGAGGGCCGCGCGCACTCGCTGCGTCACCCGGGCAAATAACGGATCGTCGGGCAGGGGCTCGAGCTTCTCGCTGCTCGTCGAGGGGTAGACGCGCAGGCCCTCGCTTTCGTTCAGGTCGATGAGCAGCTGGCGGCGCCTGAATGGATCGGCGCTGACCAGCGCGGCGCGGGTGAGGTTCACCGCGCTTACAGTCTGCTGCGCCAGTTCCCGCGAGCGCGGCTCGCGCTCGTATACCAGGTAGATCTGGAAGGAGGCGAGGACCGCGGTGACGATCAGCAGCGCGATCAGCAGAAACGACCGGGCAAATAAGCTCACGAACTTCTTTTAATTGTTTTCCGGGACGAAAACATAGCCGAAGCCCCATACCGTCTGGATGTGCTTCGGGTGCGATGGATCTTCCTCCACCAGCTTCCTGAGCCGGGAGATCTGAACGTCGATCGAGCGGTCGAATACCTCGTACTCGCGGCCGCGCGCGAGCTCCATCAGCTTGTCGCGCGAAAGCGGCTGGCGCGGGTGCTGCACCAGAACCTTCAGGACGGAAAATTCGCCCGTGGTAAGCGGCACCGCCTTGTCGTTGCGCGTCAGCGTTCTGGTGGCAAGATTCAGTGAAAATTCACCGAACTTAAAAATCTCGGCAGTCGCCGCGGGCGCTCCGGGCGGGCCGGCCGGCGCGCGGCGCCTTAGCACGGCGTTGATCCTCGCCAGCAGCTCGCGCGGATTGAAGGGCTTGGGGAGGTAATCGTCTGCGCCCATCTCCAGGCCGACGATGCGGTCGACGTCGTCGCCTTTGGCGGTGAGCATGATGATCACCGGGGCGCCCGGCTGGGCGCGCAGGCGCCGGCAGATGGCGAGACCGTCCTCGCCGGGCAGCATGAGGTCGAGCACCAGCAGGTCGTAGCGCTCGCGCGAGAGCTGCTTGTCCATGCCGGTGCCGTCGGGAACCGCCTTTACTTCGTAGCCCTCGCCGCCGAGATAGCGCACCAGCAGGTCGCGCAGCCTCTGGTCGTCGTCCACTACCAGGATCCGGGTCTTCAGCTCAGCCATGGACGCAGAGATTAACGAGAAATGGGCCCAGCTCGCCTACTTGGGTAACGAATTGTTACATCGAACGAATGCAAATCTCCGTACCATGCCCTCATGAAGCTGTTCCCGTGCCTGCTGCTCGCCTTGCTTGCATCCGGGGCGGTGCTCGCCCAGCCCGGCGGCAAGGGGCGCCGCGGCCCCGAGGCGCGGCCGCCGTCCAATATGAGCCAGGACGAGCGCCGGCGCCTGCGCCAGGACGTCGATTCGGCGCGCGGCAACTACCAGCGGCGCGACATGCGGCGGCAGGATCGCATGCCGCCGGAGGAGCGCGAAAAGCTGCGGCGCGACGTGCAGGACGCCAATCGGGACATCGGCAAGAGGTAACAAACAGTTACCGAAAGGCACGGGCGCGAAGGCGCTTGGCGCGTTAACTGGGCTGGCGGCCAGGCGCCGAGGAAATGACCATGCGCAGATTCATCACGGCATTCACAGTCCTTGCAGTATTCAGCTGCAGCCCCGGGTCTTCGCAAGCTTCGTCGAATCAGATTCGGCAGCAGGTCCTGCAAAGAGGCGGCGCCGTGCTCGACATGCGCGGCCGCGCCGAGCTGCGGCGCGACATAGACCGGATTTCCAGGGATATCTACCGGCAGCGGGCCGGCGAGCGACGTTCCGGTATGTAAAGACGGACGCGGCGCTACGAGACGCTCGACGTGCCGCGCTCGTACGACGGCTCGCCGCCGCCGAGGAAACTGAAAGCGTTTTTGCCTGCCTGCTTCGCCTGGTACATCGCAAGGTCGGCGTTCTTCATGAGCGCCGCGGCATCGGCTGCGTCGGCGGGAAACACGGAGATGCCGATGCTCGCCGAGACGCTCGCCACCTGTCCCGCACCGAGCTCGAAGGGTCGCAGGATCTCGGTCAGCAGCTTGCGCGCGACGGTCTCGACCGGACCGATGTCCTGCATGTCTTCGAGGACCACGAAGAACTCGTCGCCGCCGAGCCGCGCCACCAGGTCGCTGGCACGCAGGCTCGCGCGCAGCCGCCGGGCGACCTCGATGAGGAAGCGGTCGCCCGATTGATGACCGTGGGCATCGTTGATCTGCTTGAAGCCGTCTAAATCGATGAACATGGTGGCGAGGCGCACGCTGCGCCGCCGCGCGCGCTCCACGGCCTGCTCCAGCGCCGGTACCAGGCTGGTGCGGTTCGCCAAACCCGTCAATGGGTCGCTGTAGGCGAGGGAGGCAATGTGCTCGCGCGCCAGCACGATTTCCGTGATGTCGCGCCCGACGCCGCGGTAGCCGAGAAAGCGGCCGTCGACGCCAAAGCGCGGCTCGCCGCTCACGGAGAAATAGCGAACGCTGCCGTCAGCGCGCGGGCGCCCGAATTCGAACTCGTGGATCGGCTCGCGCGCGTCGAAGGTCGCGCGCAGCCGCGCCCAGCCGGCTTCGTCCGGCATGGTGGAGGGTAGCTCCCACGCTGCCTTGCCGATGACGATGTTGCCGAACTTGGTTACATAGTTCGGGCCGTGCACCAATTGCGTGAACCTGCTGTGGTCGTCGGTTTCCCAGAAAAAATCCGACGACATCTGAGTGAGGCTGCGGAAGCGCGCCTCGCTCTCGCGCAGCGCCTCTTCGGCGCGTACCCGCTCGGTGACGTCGCTCGCGACGCCGCGGTAGCCGCGGAACGAGCCCTGCGCGTCGAAGATCGGCATGCCGGTGACGTTGACATAGCGCGGCTGCTTGTTGACGTCGATGCGCCTCAGCACCAGATCGTGGAACGGCTGGCGCGACGCGAGGACCGCCTTATGCTGTTCCCAGGTCTGGCCGATGATATCGGTCTGCGGCAATTCCCAGCGCTGCTTGCCGATATGGGCTTCGGGCGTGATGCCGCCGCGCGCGTCCGTGACGCCTCCGGTGGCCACGAAGCGAAGTTCCGCGTCCTGCTCCCAATACCAGTCGGAGGAAAGCTCGATAAGACTGCGGAAGCGCGTCTCGCTTTCGCGCAGCGCCCGCTCTGCGGCGATGCGGTCGCGGATGTCGCGCGAGATCGCGACGATGATCCAGGTATTGCCGGAGCGGTGCACCTTGCGCGCCGACTCGAAAGGCAGCAGCGAGCCGTCCTTGCAGCGGTAGTTGGAATTCACGCCGCTCGACATGGACGGGTCCGCGATCAGCGCGTCGTAAGCGCGCTCAAGCTCGGCGCGGCTCGCCGGCACCACCAGGTCGGCCGGCCCCATGGCGAGCAGCTCCTCGCGCGAGTAGCCGAGCAGGCGGCAGATGGTCGAATTGACGTCGACATAGCGCATGGTGGCGCGGTCGATGAGCGCGATCATGTCAGCCGAGGAGTCCATCGCCAGGCGGAAGCGCCGCATGTCCTCCTCGGACTGCTTGCGCTCGGTGATGTCGCGGCCGACGCCGCGGTAGCCCTTGAAGCGGCCGCGGGCATCGATTACCGGCTCGCCGCTGATCGACAGCCAGACGCTGCGCCCGCCGGGGCCCTCGCGCTGCATCTCGAAGTCGCGGAACGGCTCGTGACGCTCGAGCTGGGCGCGGTGGCGTTTCCAGTCGGCCTCGGTAAGGTTGAGCGCCGGGCGGTCCCAGCGCCGCTGGCCGATATACGCATTGATGTCGAGGCCGGTCTTTTCGGAAAGGCGGCTCGACATGAAAGTCAGCCGGAACTGGTCGTCCTGCTCCCAGTACCAGTCGGAGGAAAAGTTCGCCAGGCTGCGGAAGCGCGCCTCGCTCTGGGCTAAGGAAGGCACGCTGCTGGCGCCTGAGCTTCGCTTTGCCGGCGCCGCACGGACCTTCCCTGTGCGCTTGCCCCGAATTGCCATCGTTTCTTTCCCCCTCGGAGAATTTACTGGAGCGCTATCCTCGCGTCCAGACCGTTCGTCCGCGGATTGTCAAAAATGATGCGCGATCGAGTTCGCGTAGTAGGCGAGCAGCGCGCTGTCCGCCGAACGCGCCCGGTAAAGCCCGTCCTGCTCTTCGACCACGCGGCGCAGCCGGAGCATCCTGAGCCCGACCGTAAGCGCGTAATCCAGGTCGCGCCGCGGAATATAAACATGCGCGCCGTGTGCTTCGAGCTGCTGCAGGATCTTTCCCACCTCGGCCTTGAGCTCCAGCTCCGAGAGGGCGCCTTGCGGATGGCGCACGAACACCTCGGCCATCAGCGCCACCGGGACGACCGGCACGACGCGCCCGACAGCGCCCATGAGGTCGGCACCGAGCCGCGCCATGGCCTGTTTTCTCGCCTCGCCGGAAAGCTTCTGGAAGTCGATGCCGCGCGAGCGGCAGTATTCGCGCATCGACACCGGCGAGCCGAAGTTCACGCAGGCGTAGCCGAAGCGGTGCCACTCGCTGCGCAGCGCCAGCAGCAGGTTCTGAAAGACGAATTTGAAGGTATTTCGCACGGCCTCGATCCGGCCGGATTTCCTTCCTTCCAGCGAAAGAAGCAAGGTACGGTCCTCCAGCACCCGGTCGTAGTTGATTCCAAGGGGCACGAACACCAGGTCGCGTTCGCCTTCGACATGGAAGCCGCGCATCATGTAGTCGAGCACGCCGAGCCGCGGCGCGCGCATCCTGCCGTCGCGGCTGAGCCCGCCCTCCGGGAACACGGCCTGCGGCACGCCGGCCTCGGTCGCCATCGCGACGTAGCGCTCGAGAACGCGCCGGTAGAGCTCGTCCTTGGAATTGCGGCGCACGAAATAGGCGCCCATGGCGCGGATCAGCGCCGAAAGCGGCCACAGGCGCGCCCATTCGCCCACCGCGTACGACAGCGCGGTCTGGTCGGCGGCGAGATAGGCCGCCAGCACGTAATCCATGTTCGAGCGGTGGTTCATCACGAACACGACCGTCGCGTCGGCGTCCACTTTCGCCAGGCCGCTCGAATCGATATAGCCGATCCGGACGCGGTAGAGCGCGCGGGCAACCGCGCGGCCGATCCAGTAGCCGACGCGGAAGTAGAGATAGGCGTTGAACCGCGGCACGATCTCCCGCGCGTAGAGCTCGACGCTTTTCATCGCTTTTTCGAGAGATGAATTATTTTCAACGGCAAAACGCTCGGCCGCCCGCTGCACTTTCGGGTCGGCGAGCAGCCGGTGAATCAGCGCCTGGCGGCGGGTGCGCTGGAACGGGCGGATGCCGATGCGCAGCCGAGTCGAAAGCTGTTCGATGACCTGGTTCGCCGGGTGCGTCACCAGCCAGCGCAGCGCCGGCATAAGCAGCTTGTCGAATGCCGCCCAGGCCGCCAGCACGCCGAGGATCGCGAATGCCCAATAGGGCAGCGCGACGGTTTCCGCCATTGGCTCCTCCTCCGTGGAGGAAGTCTAGCTCAGTGCCGCGCGCGTTCGCGGGCGAAGAGATAGAGGCCGCTCGCGATCACGATGGCGGCGCCAAGCCAGACGTTCGGGCTGGGGACGTCGCCGAAGACCAGGTAGCCGAACAGCGCCATATAGAGCACCTGCTGATAGAGGAACGGCGCGATCACGCTGGCGGGCGCGTAACGATGCGCCAGCGCGAGCAGGTAGTGGCCAAAACCGCCCAGCACGCCGAGCAGGCAGGCGAGGCTCCAGTCGAGCATCCCTTCCGGCCACTCCCAGGTGGCGATCGCGAACGGCGTCAGGCCGATGGCGGCGCCGACCGCCGGCAGGTATTGGATCGTTTCCGGCGGATCGTACGCCGCCAGATGCCGCGTCATCAGGTTGAACAGCGCATAAAGAAAGGCATTGCCGATGGCGAGAATCATCGCCGGGTGGAAGTCGGCGCTCCACGGGTGGACGATCACCAGCACGCCGGCGAACCCGGCGACGATCGCGGCCCAGCGCCCGGCATCGAGCTTTTCCTTCAGGGTCCGGGCGCCGACGAGAGCGATGATGATCGGGACGGTGAAGAAGATCGACGCCGTGACCGTGAGCTGCAGGTACTGCAGCGCCCAGAAGTTCATCCCCGTCATCAGCATGAACATCAGGGCGCGCGCCAGGTGCCAGTGCAGATGTTTGGTTCTCACCAGAGCCATTCCCTTTACCGGAAACAGCAACGCGGTCGCAAAGAGGGCGTGTGTCACGAAACGCAGCCACACCACCATGAACACCGGCATGACGCCGACGAGCCATTTCGCGGTGCCATCGAGCATCGAGAACAGCATGAAGCAGCACGAGATCAGCCCGATGCCGATGAGACGGTTGCGGGCGCTGTCGGCGTGGAGCAATCGACCGCCTCAGGTATCGACGCCGGTCACTTCGGCCAGCTGCCGAGCCGGCCGGCGCGCAAGCCCTCGGGCCAATGGAAGGAGAACCAGATGAACTCGACGCTGCCGTGCAAATACGCGCGCGGCAGAGGTCCCCAGGAGCGGCTGTCATAACTGTTGTCGCGGTTGTCCCCCAGAACGAAATAGCTTCCCTCGGGGACCTGCGACACGCTGTTCCCCGGAAACAGCCCCCGGTTGTTAGCCGGGAGCACGTACGGCTCATCCAGCCTGGCGCCGTTGATGCGGACTTCGCCGTCCGAGATCTGGACCGTTTCTCCGGGCAAGCCGATCACGCGCTTGACGTGCTTGCGTTCGGGATCGCCCGGAAAGCGGAACACCACCAGCTCGCCGCGCCGCGGCTCGCTGCTCCGAAAGCGCCATGTATCAGATATGAAGCAGTCGCCCCAAAGCAGGGTTTCGTGCATCGATGCAGACGGAAAGCGGAAGGTCTCGTAGCCGAACAGGCGGTCGCGGCTCTCCATCAAGGAATGATGAAACAGAAGGGACAAGCCGAAAAAGGCAGCATAGAAGTACCAGCGCTGGAATCCGGCAAGCACGGCGGGTGTCTGGCGCCTGGCCATGCGCGCTGCAATGAAGATCGACGCCAGCCAGATTCCCAACAGCGCCAATCCCGTGGCGGCGAATCCGATCGGCACGAATATGATCCGGGTCCATGCGCCGAGCGCGAACAGCAGGGGAAGCAGCGCCAGCGTGCCGATCGTCCAGCGCGGCCTGCCGAGATAGAGAAAGCCGAGTCCCGGGCTCGCCACGTTCAGCAGGGCGGCGAGCGTGCCGTTCCTGCTTTTCAAGGCGCCGCAGCGCTCGTCCCTGGCGAGAGCTGCGTTACTTTGTGGTGAGGAAATAGTAGTCGGCAGAGTAGTCGACCCGCGCCCTGGCGCCCGAGGTGGACGGAGAGCAGCCGTCCCTGGGCGCCAGGCCGCCGGCGGTGTTGACGCGCTGGATGCTGGTGACCTGGCTGAACGAGCCTTGCGGGCCGACCGATTTGGCTGCCAGCAGCAGCCAGGGAATGGCGCTCGCCAAGGGCGCGTCGGCGCGCTCCTTGAGCGTGCCCTGGATCTTGCTGCCGTCGGTCGATTCCCAGTGCGGGCCGGCGTAGTGCTTGCCGATCTTCGCGCCATGGCGGTCGAACAGATCGGCCTCGGGCGCCACGAACGCCCATTCGAACGCGCCGAGCTGCTCGCGCCGCGGCCGGCACTCGTAAATCTGCACGCCTTTGGCCGGGACGACCAGCGCGAGCGTCTCGTTCGGCCCGCCCTTCAGCCTGTCCGGGACCGCCACGGTCGGCGCGTGGGTCGCGCAAGCGGCGAGAAGGCATGCAATGAGCGTAACGAGGTATTTTGGATTCATGTGTTCTCCCTGTTAGAGCGCCGCGATCACCGCAGCCGTCACATCCCTGGTGCGCGCGCTGCCGCCGAGGTCGGGCGTGAAGATTTTTTTCGCCGTCACCGACTCGATGGCCTTCATCAGGCGCGCCGCCGCCTTCGCTTCGCCGAGATGCTCGAGCATCATGGAGGCGGTCCAGAAGGTGGCAATGGGATTGGCCAGGCCCTTGCCTGTGATGTCGAAGGCCGAGCCGTGGATCGGCTCGAACATCGACGGAAACCTGTTCTCCGGATTCAGGTTCGCCGTCGGCGCTATGCCGAGCGAGCCCGATAGCGCGGCGGCGAGATCGGACAGGATGTCTGCGTGCAGGTTCGACGCCACCATGACGTCGATGGCGGATGGCCGGAGGACCATGCGGGTCGTCATCGCGTCGACCAGCACGCGGTCCGTCTTCACGTCCGGGAATTCGTTCTTTGTCTGGAAAAAGATCTCATCCCAAAGGACCATGCCGTGGCGCTGGGCGTTCGATTTCGTGACGAGCGTCAGGTGCTTGCGCGGACGCTTGCGTGCGAGCTCGAATGCGAAGCGGTGTATTCGCTCCACTCCGCTGCGGGTAAACGTGGAAACTTCCATCGCAACTTCATTGGCTAAGCCGGCGTGAACGCGCCCGCCGGCGCCGGAATACTCGCCCTCGGTGTTTTCACGGACTACGACCCAATCTATTTGACCTGCATTCGAAAGTGGACTCGTAACGCCCGGTAAAACTCTCGCCGGCCGTACGTTCGCGTACTGGTCGAAGCCCTGGCAGATCGGCAGCCGCAGACCCCAGAGGGAGATGTGGTCCGGAACGTCCGGTGCGCCGACCGCGCCGAAGAAGATCGCGCCGAACTGCTTCAGCTGCTCCAGTCCGCCCTCGGGTATGTACGCGCCTTTCTCCTTGTATCGCCTGGAACTCCAATCAAAAGCCTGGAATTCCATTTGGAAGGATTCCTTGGAAGCGAGTGCGCGCAACACTTCTATTCCGGCTGGAATGACCTCCGTCCCGATGCCGTCGCCGGGAATCGACGCGATCCGGTAGGACTTCACGCAGCTTTTCTTGACTGGCTGCGGATCACCTCTGCGACTGCGGCGCCGACTTCCGAGGTGGAAGCCTTGCCCTTCATGTCCGGCGTGTGCGGGCCCTCCAGGATCACTCGCTCGATCGCCCGCACGATGTCGGCCGCGGCCTCGGCATGGCCCAGATGCTCGAGCATCATGGCGCCGGACCAGATTGCGGCGATCGGGTTGGCGATCTTCCTGCCGGCGATGTCGGGGGCGGAGCCGTGCACCGGCTCGAAAATCGACGGCGCGGTGCGCCCGGGATTGATGTTCCCCGAGGCGGCGATGCCGATCGTGCCGGCGGTCGCCGGACCGAGGTCCGACAGGATGTCGCCGAACAGGTTGGAGGCGACGATGACGTCGAAGCGGTCGGGATTCAGCACCATCTGGATGGTGAGGCCGTCGACATGATATTGATCTGTTTTTATATCGGGATACTTTTCCTTCATTTCCGCAAAGCGCTCGTCCCAGTACGGCATCGTGATGGTGATGCCGTTCGACTTGGTGCACGACGTCAGGTGTCTCTTGCGCGTCCGGCTTGCGCCCGGCGAGCGGGCAGGGCATGCCCTCGAACAGGCGCACCGGCCGCAGGTTCACGTAAAGATCGAACCAGCGGCGGAAATTGATCAGCAACCCCCACACCGCGATGTGATCGGGCACCAGCGCCGGGTTGCCGACGGCGCCGAAGTACACCGCGTCGAACTTGCGCAGGATGCCGGGGGCGTCCTCCGGGCACATCCTGCCGTGCGCCTGGTACCAGTCGCAGCTCCACGGAAACTCCTGCCACTTCAGGCGCAGGCCGTGGCGTGCGGCCGCGGCCTCGAGGACGCGAACGCCTTCGGGAATGACCTCGCGGCCGATTCCGTCACCGGGTATGACGGCTATCTGGTGGTCCTTCATAAAAGCTTTCCCCAAAGAAGAAATTCTATCAGGCATAAAATCGGCCGATGCTCTTTGCGGCGATTGAAACTTCGGGCGACTGGTGCTCGGTGGCGCTCTGGCGCGATGCTGAGATCGCGGCGCTCGAACGCCTGGCGCCGAACCGCCATTCCGAGCTGGCGCTGCCCATGCTCGAGGGTTTGCTGAAAACCTCAGGCTTGAGTGCCGCGCAATTGGACGCCGTGGCCTTCGGTGCGGGACCCGGCTCCTTCACCGGGCTGCGGATCGCCTGCGGCCTCGCGCAGGGCCTGGCGTTGGCGCGCGGGCTGCCGGTGATCGGCGTCTCGGCCTTCGAGGCCATTGCGCAGGAAGCGGCTGCGGAATCGGGCGCGGCGCGCGTCGTCGCGTGCATCGATGCGCGGATGCGCGAAGTGTATTATGCGGCCCTCGAGAAACACGGCGGGCGATGGCGGGAAGTGGTGCCGGGGCAATGCGTCGCGCCGGGCGCGGCGCCGGCGCCGCCCGGCGACGGCTGGATCGGGTGCGGCAGCGGATTTGCCGCGTTCCCGGCGTTTCTCCAAAATAAAATCAAACTGGTGAAAGCGGAAATCCATCCTACTGCCTTGGCGGTCGCGCAGCTCGCCGCTTCCCGGCTGGCGGCCGGCGAGGGCGTCGACGCTGCGCTGGCGATCCCGCTGTATCTTCGCGACAAGGTCGCCTTTACGAAGCAGGAGCTGGAGAGCCGATGAGCGCCGTCCTGAAGGATGTCCCCTATCTTGCCGCCATGCGCGAGGGGGATCTGGAGGAGGTGATGGCGATCGAGAGCGCCATCTACAGCCATCCCTGGACGCGCGGCAATTTCAGCGATTCGCTGCGCGCCGGCTATGCCTGCCGGACCTGGCGCCTCGGCGGCCAGGAGCTCATCGGTTATTTCGTGGTGATGGCGGCGGCCGGAGAAGCGCACCTGCTGAACCTGTCGATCGCCCCGGGGTACCAAAGAAGCGGGCACGGCGGCACGCTGCTGCGCGAAGCCGCGGCGGCCGCGGTCAAGCTCGGCGCGCACCATCTGTTCCTCGAAGTGCGGCCTAGCAATCACGCCGCCCAGGCACTCTACCGGCGCTTCGGATTCCGCAAGGTGGCGGTGCGGCGCGACTATTACCCTGCCCACACCGGGCGCGAAGATGCGCTGGTGCTGACGCTGCCGCTGAAATGAGCCGGCGCGACCAAATTCTCGCCGAGATGGGGCTTGCGCCCGTTTGGAAGTTGAAGGGGAAGAAAGAGGAAGTTTTTGAAAGAGAAGTTCTTGTAAAAGTAAAAGAACGGCAAAGACCTCTTTCGGCATGGATCGAGCTGAAGCAGGCGGTGCCTGCCTGCACCGCGTGTGGTCTTCACAAGGGCCGCACCCAGACCGTATTCGGCGTCGGCGACGAGGACGCAGACTGGCTGCTGGTGGGCGAGGCGCCGGGCGCCGAGGAGGATCGGCTGGGCGAGCCGTTCGTGGGCCAGGCGGGGCGGCTGCTGGACAACATGCTGGCTGCGATCGATCTCAAGCGTGGCGCCAACGTCTACATCGCCAACGTCCTGAAATGCCGGCCGCCGGGCAACCGCAATCCCGAGCCGGAGGAAGTGGCCAAGTGCACGCCGCACCTGCTGCGCCAGATCGAGCTGATCAAGCCGAAGCTGATCGTAGCCATGGGGCGCTTCGCGGCGCAGACCCTGCTCAATACCGGCGCCACGATCGCCAGCCTGCGCGGCCGCCTGCACAGCTACGCAGGCGTGCCGCTGATCGTCACCTATCACCCGGCGTATCTGCTGCGCAACCTGCCTGACAAATCCAAAGCCTGGGCCGACCTCGTCTTCGCAAGGAAAACGATGGCTTCTCTGTAAATCAGTGCGGGGGGTGCGGCACTTCGGCGCGGGCAAAGGCGAGCAGGCGCTCGATTTCCTCGCGGTGCACCCGCAGGTTGCGCCGGTACCAGACGTGGACCAGCAGCATGGTGCCGGCGACGAACAGGCCGTACACCAGGATCACGAAGTAGATCGAATGGCCGATGTTGAGGAGCGCTGAATAGAGCGCGATCATGACCAAGATCGAGGTGTTTTCGTTGAAGTTCTGCACCGCGATCGAGCGCCCGGCGCCGACCAGGTGGTGGCCGCGATGCTGAAGCAGCGCGTTCATGGGCACCACGAAGAAGCCCGCCATGGCGCCGATCAGCACCATCAGCACGATCGCGAGCCATACCTGGGTGACGTAGTTCATCACGATGACCACCAGACCCATGGCGATGCCCAGCGGGATAACGCGCACCGAGCGATCGAGCGAGACCCAGAGCGAGGCGAGCACCGCGCCGATCGCGATGCCGAACGCGGTGACTCCCTGGAGAATCGCCGCCTTGGAGAGATCGAAGCCGAGGGCGGCGCGCGCCCACTCGATGACGATGAACTGCAGCGTGGCGCCGGCGCCCCAGAACAGCGTCGTGACGGCGAGCGAGATCTGACCAAGCCGGTCCTTCCACAGGTGCCCGACGCAGTGCGCGAAGTCCGTCAGCGTTTCCCACGGCCGCGGCGCGAACGGCTTGAGCGCGACCCCGGTGCGGGGAATGTGCAGGTTGAAGATCGCCGCCAGCGCGTAGACGATGACGATGACGGAGATTGCCGCCTCGGCCGGCGTGTCGATCGGCGTGTCGATGCCGGGAAAATCCAGGTGCAGCAGCACCCCGGAGACGCGGGCGTGAATCAGCACGCCGCCGAGCAGGGTGCCCAGCAGGATCGAGGCGACCGTAAGGCCTTCGATCCAGCCGTTGGCCACTACCAGCTTCCGGTGCGGCAGATACTCGGTGAGGATGCCGTACTTGGCGGGCGAGTAGGCCGCCGCGCCCAGGCCGACCACAGCGTAGGCAAGCAGGGGATTGGTGCCCCACAGCATCAGAATGCAGCCGCAGATCTTGACGGTGTTGGCGATGAACATCACGTGACCCTTGGGCAGCCGGTCGGCGAGCGCCCCGACGTAGGGGGCGAGCACCACGTAGGACACGACGAAGAAGAATTTGAGGTAGGGCGTCAGCCACGACGGCGCGTCCTCCTGCATGAGCAGCGCGATGGCTGCCACCAGCAGCGCGTTGTCGGCCAGCGACGAGAAGAACTGCGCCGCCATGATGATGTAGAAGCCGGAATTCACGAGGTTTTTCTCTAGCGCGGCTTTATAGCATGGATGCTTTATGCTTGAATAAGAATCCACAATAAAACACATTCGGTACGATGCCGCGGCCGATCCGCGCCGCCATTTCGGCGAGCGCCCTGACGCATAACTTCATGGTGGCAAAGGCCTACGCCAGCGGCGCGAAGGTCTGGGCCGTCCTCAAGGCGAACGCGTACGGACACGGTCTCGAGCGCGCGGCGCGCGCGCTCGAGGGCGCGGACGGCTTCGCGGTGATCGACTTCCAGGAAGCTGCGCGGCTGCGGCTCGCCGGCGTCGCGAAGCCGATCCTCATGCTCGAGGGCTTCTTCAAGCCCTCGGACGTGCCGCTGCTGCACAAGTATTCCCTGACGCCCGTGATTCACAACCCGGAGCAGGTGGAGATGCTGCGGCTCGCGGCCTTGCCGGGGGAGATCGACGTGTACCTCAAGGTGAATACCGGTATGAACCGCCTGGGGTTCACCGTCGACAACCTGCGCGCGGCCTACAACGCGGTGCGCATGCATCCGCAGGTGAAGGCTCTTACCGTCATGACGCATTTCGCGGACGCCGACGGCGCCGGCGGCATCAGGGCGCAGCTCGACTGGCTCAACCAGATGACGCAGCAGATCGAAGGCCTCGGCCAGGCGCCGCGCTCGATGGCGAATTCCGCGGCTCTGATCCGCTTTCCCGAAGCGCGCGGCGACTGGGTGCGGCCAGGGATCATGCTCTACGGCGGCTCGCCGTTTGGCCACATGGGCTCGTTCCGCCCGGCCTCGCCGCTCGACCTGAGGCCGGCGATGACGCTAAGCTCGGAGCTGATCGCCACCCAGCACTTGCAGCCGGGCGAGCGAATTGGCTATGGCTTCAGCTACGAGGCGGTCGGCGAAATGACGATCGGCGTGGTGGCCTGCGGCTACGCCGACGGCTATCCGCGCCAGGCGCCTACCGGCACGCCGGTGCTGGTCAACGGCAAGCGCACGCGGACCGTTGGCCGGGTATCGATGGACATGATCTGCGTCGATATCAGCGACATCCCCGAGGCGTACATCGGCACAGCGGTGACGCTGTGGGGCGATGGCATGCCCGCGGACGAAGTGGCCGCCGCCGCCGGCACCGTGAGCTACGAGTTGCTTTGCGCGCTGGCGCCTCGCGTTCCGGTAACGGAAATCCCATAGTGGCAAAAGCAAAGACCGCTTATTCCTGTACGGAGTGCGGTGCCACCGCGCTGCAGTGGTTCGGCAGCTGCCCTTCCTGCGGTGCCGCCGGAACGCTGACCGAAACGATTACCGAGCGAGGCTTCGTTCGCCGGGGAAAGGCGGCGGCGGAGTCGGTGCCCCTGGGCGACGTTCCGATGCGGGAGCTCGAGCGCGCGCCCACCGGGCTCGAGGAGCTCGACCGGGCACTGGGCGGCGGGCTGGTGGCGGGGCAGGTGGTTCTGCTGGGCGGCGACCCCGGCATCGGAAAGTCGACGCTGTTGCTGCAAGCTCTTTCAACTAACAATTTTTCTGAAAAGTCCTTCTATGTGAGCGGCGAAGAATCGGGCGAACAAGTCGCGATGCGCGCCCGGCGGCTTGCGCTGGACGTGCGCGGCGTACGCCTGCTCGCCGAAACGCAACTCGAGCGCATCATCGGCGCGCTGGAAGCGGCGAAGCCGCGGGTCGCCGTCATCGACTCGATCCAGACTGTTTGGTCGGAGGCGTTGCAGTCGGCGCCGGGCTCGGTGGCCCAGGTGCGGGAATGTGCGGCGCAGCTCACGCGCCAGGCGAAGCGCGCCGGCACGGCGCTTTTCCTCATCGGCCATGTGACGAAGGAGGGCACGATCGCGGGCCCGCGGGTGCTCGAGCACATCGTCGACACGGTGCTCTATTTCGAAGGCGACCCGAACTCCAGCTTCCGCCTGGTGCGGGCGGTGAAAAACCGCTTCGGCGCCGTCAACGAGCTCGGCGTCTTCGCGATGACCGACAAGGGGCTGAAAGGCGTCAGCAACCCATCCAGGTTGTTTTTATCCAATCATGAAAGGCAGGTCCCAGGCTCATGCGTGCTCGCCACTGTGGAGGGCACCAGGCCGCTGCTGGTCGAGATCCAGGCGCTGGTGGATGCGGCGCACGCGCCGAACCCGCGGCGGCTCTCGGTCGGGCTGGAGCAGAACCGCCTGGCGATGCTGCTCGCGGTGCTGCACCGTCACGCCGGCATCGCCACCTGGGAGCAGGATGTCTTCGTCAACGCGGTCGGCGGCGTGCGGATCGGCGAGCCCGCGGCCGACCTCGCCGTCTGCCTCGCAGTGGTTTCTTCCTTAACCGACAAGCCCATTTCCGCAAAAGTCGCGGTATTCGGGGAGATCGGCCTCGCCGGCGAAGTGCGGCCCGCGCCGCGCGGCCAGGACCGCCTGAAGGAAGCGGCCAAGCTCGGCTTCGAGAAAGCCATCTTGCCGCGCGCGAACCAGCCCAAGGCGAAAATCGACGGGCTCGAGATTATCGCCGTCGAGCGCGTCGACCAGGCGGTGCAGGTCCTGCGTAATCTTTAGACGACCGCCTGGGCGGCGCGCACCCCGCTGCGCACCGCGGCTTCGAGCGTCGGCGGGTACTCCGGGTCGGTGTAGTCGCCGGCAAGGTACACGCCAGGTATCGGTGTTTCCGCAGAAAATCTTTTCACATTAGGAGTACAAGCGATGGTTGCCCTCTTCTCGGCGATGACGCGGGACCATATAGGCTGGGGCAATCCGCGCATCGCGCTTGCAAGCTCGCGATGGCAGCGCTCGGCGAGCTCGTCGAGGCTCAATTGCTGATGGTCGCCCTGAGCGCTGATGACGCAGGCGAGCAGGCCGCGCTCGCCGGTGAGCCTGCCGCGGTCGAACACCCACTGCACAAGGCCGTCGGCGAGGCCGAGCATGGGAAATGAAAGCTTCACGTGCTCAGGGTATTGCAGGTAGCAGGTATAGATCGGCTGATACGAGTATTCGCCCGCAATATCCGGAAGCAGTGTCTTCAACTGGTGCGGTCCTACTGCGACGATGATTTTCGGAAACTGTTTTTTCAACTCCTCGAGGCCCTGAATCGGGGAACGAAGACGAATCTCGCCGCAATGCGAGCGGACAAACTCAGCCGCCGGCTCCGGGAACAGACGCGAGAGGTCCACGCAGGGCAGAACCAGGTCGCTGGCGCGTGGCGCGCCGAAGAGCGTGTCGCGCAGCACGGCGAGAAACGCCTGCGCCGAGGCGTCCGCCGTGGGCGTGTTGAGCGCGGACACGCAAAGCGGCCGCCAGAGATAGTGTCCCACAAGGCCGGCTTGGTCGTGCCTGTTCAGCATTTCTTCTACAGTAATGTCCGGTTGAAGGCGAAACCCGGCGCCGCGCATGGCCACCATGAAGCGGACGGCGCCGACACGCTCGGAAAACGGGATTCCGCTCGCAAGCAGCAGGCCCCCCAGCAGCCCCAGGGGAAACGGCAGCCACAGCGCGCGGAAATGGAATCTCTCGAAGTAGCGGATCTCGAGCGGTACGCGCAGCACCGCATTGTCGGGCACGCCGACGACCCGCATCAGGCGAAACAGCTCGGAATAGGCGCCGATCAGGACGTGCTGGCCGTTGTCGAGCTCGTTGCCCTGGGAGATGACGCGGCGTGCGCGACCGCCCGGTACGGAGCCCGACTCGAATACGGTGACCGGAACGCCGCGCCCGGCGAGGGTCACGGCGGCAGCCATGCCGGCATAGCCGGCCCCGACGATGGCTACGCGCTCGCCCATGTCTTCCAGGCGATCCAGAATTTGCGCAGCGGCGTGAGCGATGTTTTCGCCTTCAGGACGTGAAATCCGTCGCGCTCGATCTCGTCGAGCAGCGCGCGGTAGATCGCCGCCATGATCAGTCCCGGGCGCTGGGCGCGGCGGTCGACCGGGGGAAGGGACTGGAATGCCTTTTCATAGAACTGCTTTGCGCGGGAAACCTCGAAAGCCAGGAGCTTTCCGAAGTCTTCCGTTTCGTTGGCGTTGAGAATGTCCGCCGCCGGGACGCGGAATTTCTTCAGGTCATCCATCGGCAGGTAGATACGGTTCTTGCGCGCGTCCTCGCCGACGTCGCGGATGATGTTCGTCAGCTGGAAGGCGATGCCGAGATTTATCGCGTACTCGAGCGTGCGGGGATCGCGATAGCCGAAGATGCCGGCGGCGAGCAGCCCGACGACGCCCGCCACGCGATGGCAGTAGCGCTCGAGACCGGCCCAGTCGAGGTAGCGGGTCTGGGTGAGGTCCATCTCCATGCCGTCCATGATCTCATTCAGTTTTTCCTGAGAGATGGAGAAACTTTGGATATGAGGCGCAAGAGCCTTGGTTACCGGGTGCTGCGGTTTGCCGGCGAAAAGATTCGCAATCTCCGTGCGCCACCAGGCGAGCTTGGCCGCGGCGAGCTGCGGGTCGGAGGACTCGTCGACGACGTCATCGACCTCGCGGCAGAAGGCGTACAGCGCCGTGATCGCGCGCCGGCGCTCGGGCGGCAGGAAGAGAAACGAGTAGTAGAAGCTCGATCCGCTCGCGGCCGCTTTTTGCTGGCAATAGTCGTCTGGAGACAAGTTTTTCTAGATCGCTTTGAAAAAAAGCAGAGGCCAGTCGAATCCGCGCAGCACCGGCCGTCGGCGGAAAATGTCGTGGTCGGCGTCCTGAATTTTCTCGAGGATCCGCAATCCTCCCTGAATCGTGGCGCGGATTTCCAGGCCAATGCGGCCGGGCAGCCTGCGGCCAAGCTGCTGCCCCGACAGGATCAATGCCCGTGAACGTTCAACCTGGAATTGCATCAGTTCCTGCCATGGCTTGTCGGCCTTCTTTTCCCGGAGGTGCTTCTCCGTTACGCCGAAGCGCGCCATTTCGTCCTGCGGCAGGTAGATCCGCTGGTCGTGGACGTAATCGACGTCGACGTCTTGCCAGAAATTGATAAGTTGCAGCGCGGAGCAGATGGCGTCCGAGGAACGCAGGTCTGAATCGGTCGTTTGTTTGAACAGGTGCAGCAGCAGCCTTCCGACCGGATTCGCCGAGCGGCGGCAGTAGTCGAGCAACTGGCCATAGTTCGCATAGCGTTTTTTTGTCACGTCCTGGCTGAAGGCATCGAGCAGGTCGCTGAACAGCTGGACCGGAAGGTCATGTTGCCGAACGATTTTTCTTACGTCATGGAGCAGCGGGTCGGATGGCGCCTCGAGCTGCCTGCGGAAGTCGTTTAATTTCTGCAGACGTATTTCGGGCAGATCATCGCCTTCGTCGGCGAAGTCGTCCGCGCTGCGGGCGAAGCGGTAGATGACCTCGACGGGCGCGCGCAGCGGCGCGGGCAGCAGGAGCGACGCGACCGGGAAGTTTTCGTAATGGCCGACCGACATCGGGATTAAATTCGAAAAGGCAGCGAAGGTATAATACGTTGTTTTTTGCTTGCTTTTCAGCGGTAAACGGCGGCGAGGGTGGCGGAATTGGTAGACGCACCAGCCTTAGGAGCTGGCGCCGCGAGGCATGTGGGTTCGAGTCCCTCCCTTCGCACCAGTTTGAGCTGTGCAAGAACGGCAAGACCCGTAGAGGAAGGAATGGCGGCTAACGTGGAAACGCTGGGAACGCTGGAGCGGCGCGTGTCGATGTCGCTGCCGGTGAACGAAATCGACAAGCAGGTGGATGAGCGGCTGAAAAAGCTCGCCCGCAACGTGCGCATGCCCGGGTTCCGTCCGGGGAAGGTGCCCTTGAAGCTGGTGACGCAGACCTACGGGCCCCAGGTTCGCTCGGAGGTGCTGGGAGAAGCCGTGCAGAAGACGTTTACGGATGTAGTGAAAGAGGCGAAGCTGAAAGTCGCCGGCTACCCGAAGATAGAGAAGAAAGACGATCCGAGTGAAACATCGCTGGAGTTCAGCGCGACCTTCGAGATCTATCCGGAGGTGAAGCTGGGCGACGTCTCCTCCAGGCCCGTCGAGCGTCCGCAGGTGGCGGTGAGCGACGCCGAAGTCGACAAGACGATCGAGATCCTGCGCAAGCAGCGCGCCCGATTCGTGGAGGCGCGGCGCGCGGCGCAGGACGGCGACCGGCTGGTCGTCGACTTCAACGGAACGATCTCCGGCCAGCTGTTCGAAGGCGGCAAGGCTAACGATTTCGCGTTCGTGCTCGCCCAGGGACGCATGCTGCCCGAGTTCGAGACGGCGACGCGCGGCATGGCGGCTGGGGAGAGCAAGACTTTCGCCCTGAAGTTTCCGCCCGACTACCACGGCAAAGAAGTGGCGGGCAAAGAGGCTTCCTTTGATATCAAAATCAAGACAGTTGAAGAGCCCCAACCGCCTGAGCTTGACGCCGAATTCGCGAAAACCTTCGGGGTCGCCGACGGCGATCTGGCCAAGATGCGCGCCGAAATCCGCGCCAACGTCGAGCGCGAGGTAAAGAAACGCGTCGAGGCCCGCGTCAAGAACCAGGCGCTGCAGGCCCTGCTCGACTCGACGCCGCTCGAATTGCCGAGGTCGCTGATCGAGATGGAGTCGCAGGAGCTGGTGCAGCGCGCGGCCGCGGATCTGCAGGCGCGCGGCATGAAGCTCGGCGAGATGCCGCTGAACGCCGCGGCCTTCGAGGCGACCGCAAGGCGCCGCGTCGCCCTGGGGTTGATTATCAATGAATTGCAAAATGCAGAAAATCTGAAGCCGAAGCCCGCCGAGGTGCGCGCCCTGGTCGAGCAGGAAGCGCAGAGCTACGAGAGCCCTGCCGAGGTAGTAAAATGGTTTTATATGCAACCGCAACGGTTGTCGGAAATGGAAAGTGCAGCGCTGGAAGCCAATGTAGTTAGATGGGTCTTGTCGAAGGCGAAGGTCGTCGACAAGGAAACTTCGTTCGACGAGCTGATGGGTGCAAACACATGAACTGGGAAAAAAACAGCACCGGAGTGAAGGATCTCGGACTGATTCCGATGGTCATCGAGCAGTCCGGGCGCGGCGAGCGCGCCTACGACATCTATTCCAGGTTGCTGAAGGAGCGGGTGGTGTTTCTGGTGGGGCCGGTCACCGAGATCACCGCGAATCTGATCGTCGCCCAGCTGCTGTTTCTGGAGTCGGAGAACCCCGACAAAGACATTTTCTTCTACATCAACTCACCCGGCGGGTCGGTGTCGGCGGGGCTCGCGATCTACGACACCATGCAGTTCGTCAAGCCGGACGTTTCGACCTTGTGCGTCGGCCAGGCCGCCAGCATGGGCGCGCTGCTGCTGGCCGCGGGCGACAAGGAGAAGCGTTTCTGCCTGCCGAATTCGCGCGTCATGATTCACCAGCCCATGGGCGGCTTTCAGGGCCAGGCGTCCGACGTCGAGATCCACGCCAAGGAGATCCTTTATCTGCGGGGCCGGCTGAACGAGATCCTGGTGAAGCACTCGGGCAAGACCCTGGAGGTGATCCAGCACGACACCGACCGCGACTTTTTCATGGGGGCCGAAGACGCGGTAAAGTACGGCATAGTGGACAAAGTGCTGGTGTCTCGGGAGAACACGTAACTCCATGTCCGAAAAGGCTTCTTCGGGCGAAAAACTCCTTTACTGCTCGTTCTGCGGCAAGAGCCAGCACGAGGTCAGGAAGCTCATCGCCGGCCCGTCGGTCTTCATCTGCGACGAGTGCATCGAGCTGTGCAACGACATCATCCGCGAGGAGACCGCCTCCGATAAGGGCGGCAAAGGCGCCAAGTCCGACCTGCCGACGCCGCGCGAGATCCGCAACATCCTCGACTCTTACGTCATCGGCCAGGACCAGGCGAAGAAGATCCTCTCGGTCGCGGTCTACAACCATTACAAGCGGCTCAAGCATCTCTCCAAGAACGACGAGGTCGAGCTCGCCAAGTCGAATATCCTGCTGATCGGCCCCACGGGCTCGGGCAAGACGCTGCTGGCGCAGACGCTGGCGCGCCTCCTCAACGTGCCGTTCGTGATCGCCGATGCGACCACGCTCACAGAAGCCGGCTACGTCGGCGAGGACGTCGAGAACATCATCCAGAAGCTGCTGCAGAACTGCGACTACGACGTCGACAAGGCCAAGCGCGGCATCGTCTACATCGACGAGATCGACAAGATCTCGCGCAAGTCGGACAACCCGTCGATCACGCGCGACGTTTCCGGCGAAGGCGTGCAGCAGGCGCTGCTCAAGCTGGTCGAAGGCACGATCGCGTCGGTGCCGCCGCAGGGCGGCCGCAAGCACCCGAACCAGGACTTCGTCCAGGTCGACACGACCAACATACTGTTCGTCTGCGGCGGCGCGTTCGACGGTCTGGAGAAGATCGTGCGCAACCGCACCGAGAAGACCGGCATCGGCTTTGGCGCCGAGGTCAAGAGCCCGAAGAATTCGAAAGCGACCTACGATCTTCTGAAGAGCGTCGAGCCCGAAGACCTTATAAAGTATGGGCTTATTCCCGAGTTCGTCGGCCGGCTGCCGGTGCTGGCGACGCTGGAAGAGCTCGACGAGCACGCGCTGATCCAGATCCTCACCGAGCCGAAGAACGCGCTGATCAAGCAGTATCAGCGGCTGTTCCTGATGGAAGGCGTCGAGCTCGAAGTGCGCACGCCGGCGCTCGGCGCGGTGGCGACGAAGGCTCTCGCGCGCAAGACGGGCGCGCGCGGCCTGCGCTCCATTCTTGAAACCGTCCTGCTCGACACCATGTATGAGCTGCCGACGCTCGAGAACGTGAGCAAGGTTGTGGTCGACGAGCAGATGATTTCTGCGGACGGCAAGCCGCTGCTCATCTATTCCGACCAGCAAAAGGTCGCTGGCGGAAGCTCTGCCTAGCAAGTCCGGAACCCGCTACAACCCTACAAACCGTAACGTTTTCTGCATTGCAGCGTCACAGCTATGCGTGTACGCTTTGTTCATCGTTTTAGGCTGTTAACGAGGCTAACTCGAGGCTAACTTAATGTCCGAACCGCTGCCGTCCGACATCGTCCAGTACCCGCTGCTGCCGCTGCGCGATGTGGTGGTGTTCCCGCACATGGTGATCCCCCTGTTCGTGGGGCGGCCGAAGTCGATCAAGGCGATGGAGACCGCGATGGAAGCGGGGAAAGCGATTCTGCTGGTTGCGCAGAAATCCGCGGCCAAGGACGACCCCGGCGCGGGCGACATGTACGCCATCGGCTGCGTGTCGAACATCCTGCAGATGCTGAAGCTGCCCGACGGCACGGTGAAGGTGCTGGTCGAGGGCGGCACACGCGCGCGCATCAAGGAGATCGTCGACGTGCGCACGCACTGGATCGCGGAGGCGGAGGCGATCCCGCTCGATGTCGCCCCGGCACCCGAAGTCGAGGCGATGCGCCGCGCACTGCTGTCGGCCTTCGACCAATATGTAAAGCTGAACAAGAAGATTCCGCCGGAGATCCTCACTTCGCTCTCCGGCATCGACGAGGCCGGGCGCCTGGCGGATACCGTCGCCGCGCACCTGCCGCTCAAGCTCGAGCAGAAGCAGCAGGTACTGGAAATGTTCGACGTCAAGGCGCGCCTGGAGCACCTCTTGTCCCAGCTCGAGACCGAGATCGACATCCTGCAGGTCGAGAAGAGGATCCGCGGGCGGGTCAAGCGCCAGATGGAGAAGAGCCAGCGCGAGTACTACCTCAACGAGCAGGTGAAAGCGATCCAGAAGGAGCTCGGCGAAGGCGAGGAGGGCGCGGACATCGAGGAGATGGAGAAGCGCATCCGCCGCTCCGGCATGCACAAGGACGCGCGCAAGAAGGTCGAGAGCGAGGTCAAGAAGCTCAAGCTGATGTCGCCGATGTCGGCCGAGGCGACGGTAGTGCGCAATTATATCGAGACGCTCGTCAACCTGCCGTGGAAGAAGAAGTCGAAGATATCCAAGGACATCAACACTGCGCAGGAGATCCTCGACAAGGATCACTACGGGCTGGAGAAGGTCAAGGAGCGCATCGTCGAGTACCTCGCGGTGCAGACGCGCGTCGACAAGATGAAGGCGCCGATCCTGTGCCTGGTGGGCGCGCCCGGCGTGGGCAAGACCTCGCTCGGCCAGTCGATCGCGCGGGCCACCAACCGCAAGTTCGTGCGCATGTCGCTAGGCGGCGTGCGTGACGAGGCGGAGATCCGCGGTCACCGCCGCACCTACATCGGCTCGATGCCGGGCAAGATCCTGCAGAACATGACCAAGGTGCAGGTGAAGAACCCCCTGTTCCTGCTCGACGAGGTCGACAAAATGGGCAGCGACTGGCGCGGCGACCCGTCGTCGGCGCTGCTCGAAGTGCTGGACCCGGAGCAGAACCACACTTTCACCGACCACTACATCGAGGTCGAGTACGACCTCTCGGAAGTGATGTTCGTGGCGACGGCAAATACGCTGAACATTCCGCCGCCGCTGCTCGACCGCATGGAAGTGATCCGTCTTTCGGGCTATACCGAGGACGAGAAGATGAACATCGGCATCCGCTACCTGCTGCCGAAGCAGATGAGGAACAACGGCCTGAAGGACGGCGAGCTGTCGGTGTCCGATCCCGCGATTCGCGACATCGTGCGCTATTTCACGCGTGAGGCCGGCGTGCGCGCGCTCGAGCGCGAGCTTTCCAAGATCTGCCGCAAGGCGGTCAAGCAGCTGCTGACCGAGCGGCAGGCCGGCGAGAGCAAGGCGCACCGCATCACGGTGACGCCGAAGAACCTCGACAAGTTTCTCGGCGTGCGGCGCTATACCTTCGGCATGGCGGAGAAGCAGAACCAGGTCGGCCAGGTCACCGGCCTCGCCTGGACCGAGGTGGGCGGCGAGCTGCTGACCATCGAAGCGGCGACCATGCCCGGGAAAGGAAAGACCATCACCACCGGCAAGCTGGGCGAGGTGATGCAGGAATCGATCCAGGCGGCGCTCTCGGTGGTGCGGGCGCGTTCGCGCAAGCTCGGGGTGAAGGAAGACTTCTACCAGAAGAACGACATTCACATTCACCTGCCCGAGGGCGCGACGCCGAAGGACGGCCCGAGCGCCGGCATCGGCATCGCGACTTCGATGGTGTCGATTCTCAGCGGGATCCCGGTGCGCGCGGACGTCGCGATGACCGGCGAGATCACGCTGCGCGGCGAGGTGCTGCAGATCGGCGGCCTCAAGGAGAAACTGCTCGCGGCGCACCGCGGCGGCATCAAGACCGTGCTGATCCCCGACGAGAACGTGAAAGACCTGGTGGACATCCCGGACAACGTCAAGAACAAGCTCGAGATCATTCCGGTGAAGTGGATCGACAAGGTTCTCGAGATCGCGCTCGAGCGCCAGCCCAAGCCGCTGCCCGAGCCGGACGAGTCCTCGCCGATCCCGCCGAAGGGCGGCGACGAGACTGGAGCGGTCACCACTCATTAGTGGTTTGCCGGGAGGAGGCATGAACAAGGCAGATCTCATAGAACAGATCGCCCAGGCCGCCGAAATCTCGAAGTCCGCGGCCGAGCGCGCGGTCGACGCGCTCGTAGTCGCGGTGAAATCGAGCCTCAGGAAAGACGAGGTGGTGACCCTGGTCGGCTTCGGCACTTTCTACGCCGGCAAGCGCGCGGCCCGGTTCGGCCGCAATCCGCGCACCGGGGCGGAAGTGAAGATCTCGGCGGCGCGCATGCCCAAGTTCCGCGCTGGAAAAGCACTCAAGGACGCTATAAACTAGCGCCCCTTTGCTGGGCGCGAAGCTTGCGTCGCGGGGGTGCTTAGCTCAGCTGGTAGAGCGTCGCTCTTACACGGCGAATGTCGGCGGTTCGATCCCGTCAGCACCCACCATAAAAGCTAAGAGATAAGAGCAAAGGAGCGGTAGTTCAGTTGGTTAGAATACCGGCCTGTCACGCCGGGGGTCGCGGGTTCGAGTCCCGTCCGCTCCGCCAACTCCCCTAATCTTCCATGTTTGATTTCGTCCACAAGCACAAGCTGCTGCTGCAGATCTTCCTCGGGTTGATCGCGGTCACGTTCGCGACCTGGGGCATCGAATCGTATACGCGCATTCGCGGCGGCGCCGAGACGGTCGCGACCGTCAACGGCCTGACGGTCACGCAGCGCGAGTTCGAGGCCGAGCTGCGCCGGCAGCAGGAGCAGCTGCGCCGCATGTTCGGCCCCAACTTCGATCCGGCGGTGCTCGATCGGCCCGAGGCGCGCCGCGCGCTGCTCGACTCGCTGGTGACGCAGCGCCTGCTCGCGTCGGCGGCGCAGGCCTCACGCCTGACGGTGACCGACGACATGCTGGTCGAGTTGATCCATTCGGTTCCCGCTTTCCAGAGCGAGGGCCGCTTCTCCAAGGCGCAATACGAGCTGGCGCTGCGCTCGCAGAACCCGCCGATGTCCAGCGCGCAGTTCGAGTCGCGGCTGCGCTACGACATGACTCTCCAGCAGCTCACGCGGGCGGTGGGCGAAAGCGCCATCGCGCCGCGGATCGTCGCCGACCGGCTGGCGGCGCTCGAGGCCCAGAAGCGCGAGGTCTCCGAGGCACGCATCGCTGGGCAGCAGTTCCTCGCCCAGGTGAGCGTCGACGACGGCAAGGTCAAAGCCTATTACGACGCCAATCCCGCCGAGTTCCGCAGTGCTGAGCGGGTGCGCGCCGAGTACGTGATGCTGTCCGGCGAAGCGCTCGCGCGCCTCGAGCCCGCGACCGAAGCCGAGATCAAGGCGACCTACGAGGCGCGTGCGGCCCAATTCAAGGTCGATGAGCAGCGCCGCGCCAGCCACATCCTGGTCAAGACGAGGGGCGAGGCGGATGCATTGCTGCTTGAATTGAAGAAGTCTCCGGGTCGCTTCGCCGAGCTCGCCAAGAAGCACTCGCAGGATCCCGGCTCGGCCGGGAAGGGCGGCGACCTCGAATGGTTCGCGGCAGGCATGATGGTCAAGCCCTTCGAGGACGCGGTGTTCGCGATGCAGAGGCAGGGCGAGATCGCCGGCCCGGTGCAGAGCGACTTCGGTTTCCACATAATCAGGCTCACCGGCGTCAAGGCGGGCAAGGCCAGGCCGCTGGAGGAGGTCAGGAAGGAGCTGGCCGGCGAGATCGCGCGGCAGAAGGGGGCGCGCAAGTTCGCCGAGTCGGCCGAGACCTTCAGCAACCTTGTCTACGAGCAGCCCGACAGCCTCAAGCCGGCTGCCGAGCGCTTCAAGCTCCAGGTGCAGACCACGCCGTGGATCGTGAAGTCGGCGAACCAGGAGCTCGGAGCGCTCGACAATCCCAAGCTGCTGGCGGCGCTGTTCAGCCAGGATTCGATCAAGAGCAAGCGCAATACCGACGCCGTCGAGGTTGCTCCCGGAACGCTCGTGGCGGCGCGCGTGGTGGAGCATCAGCCCGCCGCGCAGCGGGGTTTCGACGAGGTGAAGAAGGATATCGCCGAGATGCTGCGCCGTCAGCAGGCGGTCGAGCTGGCGCAGAAGGACGGCGCCGCAAAACTAGAGCAGCTGCGCGAGGGCGCGGATGCCGGCATCAAGTGGACGGCGCCGCGCACAGTTTCGCGCCGCGCTGCGCAAGGGCTGCCGCGCGACGTACTCGACCCGATCGTCGCCGCCGACGTTTCGAGGCTGCCGGCCTACGTGGGCATCGCCGTGCCGGGCGCGGGGTACCTGCTGATCCGCATCAGCAAGGTGATCGAAGCCGATCCCGGCGAGAAGACTCCCGAGAGCAGCGCCCGCGCCGGGCAGCTGTTCGGCGCCTCGCAGTACGACGCCTATCTCGCTAGCTTACGCAGCCGCGCCGAGATCGAGATCAGGCCGGAGAGCCTGGAGAAGAAGTAGCAGGGGCGGCCGAGTCGGCGGTTATGCCGGCCACGACCTGGCTGAAACCCGAGTCGACGTGCAGGATTTCGCCGGTGATCGCGGAAGCGAGGTCGGACAGCAGGAAGGAGGCGACGTTGCCGACCTCCTCCGTGGTGACATTGCGCCGCAGCGGCGCGTTCTGCTCCACGAACTTCAGGATTTTCCCGAAGCCACCGATTCCCGCAGCAGCGATGGTCTTGATCGGGCCGGCCGAAATGCCGTTGACGCGAATGCCCTGCGGCCCGAGGCTTGACGCCATGTAGCGAACCGCGGCTTCCAGGCTCGCCTTGGCGAGCCCCATGGTGTTGTAATTCGGGACCGCGCGCTCGGCGCCGAGGTAGGTGAGAGTCACCAGCGAAGCGCGGCGTCCCTTCATCATCGGCAGCGCCGCCTTGGCGAGCGCGGCGAAGCTGTACGCCGAGATGTCGTGCGCCATCGCGAAGGCCGCGCGCGTGATGCCCTCGAGAAAATCGCCCTCGATCGCCTCGCGCGGCGCGAATGCGATCGCGTGCACCAGGCCGTCCAGGCTCTGCCAGTGTTTCTTCAATTCCTTGAACAAATCGTCTATTTCAGCGTCGCTGGTCACCTCGCAGGGCAGCGCGATCTTGGAGCCGAGCTCGCGCGCCATGTCGACCACGCGCTCCTTGAAGCGCTCGTTCTGGTAGGTGAAGGCGAGCGCGGCGCCCTCGCGATGCGCCACTTTGGCGATGCCGTACGCGATGGAGCGGTTGCTGAGGAGCCCGGTTACGAGGATCTTCTTGCCGGAGAGGAAGCCCATTGTTCCGATTATACTTTCCGCGGTGCCTATTCGATTGAAATTGCAGCGGTTTGTCTTTTCGGGGCTATTGCTCTTTGCAATAACAGCTTCGCAGGCAGCCGATCCGGGCAAGGTCCTGCGCGTGACCTTCCAGGCCGCCGAGACCGGCTTCGACCCGGTCAAGGTGGCGGACGTCTACTCCGGCAGCGTGATCGAGGCGATATTCGACCCGCTGCTCACCTATGACTACCTGGCGCGTCCCGCAATGCTGGTCGCCAACGCAGCGGCAGCCATGCCGGTGGTGTCCGATGGCGGCAGGACCTACACGTTCAAGATCAGGCCGGGAATTTATTTCACTGCCGATGCGGCATTCAAGGGCGTCAAGCGCGAGCTGGTCGCAACCGATTACGCGTACTCGATCAAGCGCTTCCTCGATCCGAGGAACCGCTCGCCCTATGCCTTCCTGTTCGAGGGCAAGATCACCGGCCTGGACGAGCTGGCCGCTCAGGCCAGGAGGAACGGACGCTTCGACTACGACGCGAAGCTTGCAGGCCTCGAGACCCCGGAGCGCCATACGCTGCGCATCCGGCTGAAACAGGCGGATCTCAATTTTTCCCACGTGCTTGCCATCGCGCTCTCCGGCGCGGTTGCGCGCGAGGTGATCGAGGCCTACGGCGAGGACACGAACTCGCATCCGGTCGGCACCGGGCCTTTCGTGCTCGGCAAGTACACGCGATCGTCCAAGATCCAGCTGCTGGCGAACCCGGCGTACCGCGAGCGGCATTGGCAAGGCCGCAGGATTCCGTCCATCGGCGCGGTGGAGATCAGCATCATGGAAGAAACGCAGAGCCGCTGGCTCGCTTTCGAGCGAGGCGAGACGGATCTGGAGTACCAGCTGTGGGACCTCGCCCCGATCTTCATGAGCGAGGAAGGCGAACTGCGGCACGAGTTCGCAAAGCGAGGCATCAGGCTCGATCGCAGCGTCGATCCCGAGATCACCTATACGTTCTTCAACATGCAGGAGAAGATCGGCGACCAGCCGAACCCGGTAGGCGGATTCGGCAAGGACAGGATTGCCTTGCGCCGCGCCATCGCGATGGCCTACAGGGTCGAAGACCAGATCCGCATCATCCGGAAAGGGCAGGCGATCCGCGCGCGCTATCCGATTCCTCCCGGCGTCGCGGGGCACGATCCGGATTACGCCGGCAGCATTCCCTACGATCCAAGAGCCGCCAATGCCCTGCTGGAGAAATTCGGTTACAGGAGGGGAGCCGACGGCTACCGCACGATGCCGGACGGCAAGCCCCTGGTCGTGCGCTACTCTTCGCTCCCGACCGAGCGCGACAGGCAATTCGACGAGCTGATGAAGCGCTCGCTCGATTCGATCGGCGTTCGCCTCGAGATTCATAAGGACCGTTTTCCGGAGCTGAACAAGCTCCAGGACGAGTGCCGGCTCATGATGCGGACCTCGGCATGGATCGCGGACTACCCGGATGGCGACAATTTCATGCAGCTGCTCTATGGACCGAACACCGGGCAGAGCAACAACGCCTGCTACCGGTCGGCGGAATTCGACCGGCGGTATGAAAAGTCGCGGCAGCTGCCGGATGGCCCTGAGCGCAACAAGCTCTACCGCCAAATGACCCGCGTGATGGAACTGGACACGGTCTGGATGCTGGGCGACAGCCGTTATCGCAACGTCTTGCTGCAGCCATACGTCGTCGGATACAAGAAGCACCCGGTGCTGAATACCGAGTGGCTTTACGTTGATCTGGAGCGCTAGGGCGATGCTCGCTTTCCTCGTCCGGCGCCTTTGGCAATTCGTACCGACCCTGCTCGGCGTCGTGCTGCTGGTATTTTTCCTGTTCAACTGGGTCGGCGGCGATCCGGCCTATCTGCTGGCAGGGAAAATCTCCAACCCGGAGCAGATCGAGAACATCCGCCGCCAGCTCGGCGTGGACCGGCCGTACCACGTACAGCTGTGGATATTCGTCAAGCAGATCGCCACCGCGGATTTCGGCGCGAGCTGGTCGACCAACGAGAAAGTATCGGCGATTTTCGCCAGCCGCCTGGGGCCGTCGCTCACCGTGCTGGTGCCGCTGCTGCTCATCAGCACGCTGCTGGCGATGGCTGCGGCGATGCTGGCCGCCTACAAGCGCGGCTCGCTGGCCGATCGGGCGGTCATGATCGGCTGCACGCTGGGCCAGTCGGTCAGCATCCTGGTCTATATCCTTGTGCTCCAGTACGTGCTCGCCTACCAGCTCGGCTGGTTTCCAGTGCAGGGCTGGGGCAGCGGCCTGGCGGAAAATCTGCTGCGCTACAGCGCCCTGCCGGTCATCGTCGGCGTGCTCGTCTCGCTCGCGCCGGACACGCGGCTCTACCGGAGCTTCTTCCTCGATGAGATCAACCAGGACTACGTGAGGACCGCGCGCGCCAAAGGCATGAGCGAGCCGCGCGTGATGTGGATTCACGTGCTGCGCAACGCCGCGATCCCGATCGTCACCAACGTGATGCTGCAGCTGCCCGGGCTGCTCGCGGGGGCGTTCCTGATCGAGCGCTTCTTCTCGATTCCCGGGATCGGCCGCGAGGTGATCCTGGCGGTGGAGCGCAGCGATTTTCCGGTGATCAAGGCGGTGACCATCTATGTCGCGGTCGCTACCATGGTCGTCAACCTGATCGCCGACCTGCTCTACAAGGCGATCGACCCCCGGGTGCAGCTCAAGTGAACCCCTGGATCCTGGCCTGGGCGCGCTTCTGCCGCGACCGCGTGGGATTCCTGTCCTTCCTGGTCGTGTTGCTGTATCTGGCGCTGATGGCGGGATCGGGCGCAGGGCTGGTTGCGCGCGGCTGGGAGAAAGAGGTCGGCATCAGCTATGCGACTCCGGGCATCTTGGGAAGAAAACAGGAAATCTCAAAAGAAAAAGATGGAGAGCGCGAAGAGCCCGGAGAAGACTGGGGAATAGCGGACCCCTTGGCCGATGATCTCGCCGAGATCCGGCGCACGCTCTCGGGCGCATCGGCAGCCGAGGCCAAGACCCTCACCCTGCCGCTTGGCGCCGATAAGTGGGGCCGCGACGTGCTGCAGAAGACGGTCAAGGGCAGCGAAACGTCGCTGTTCGTCGGCTTCGCTGCCGCGCTGCTCGCGGTATTCCTGGGCACCGTGCTGGGTGCGCTGGCGGGCTACCGTGGCGGATGGATCGATGATCTGCTCAACTGGGTTTACAACGTGTTCACTTCGATCCCCTACCTGCTCTTGATACTCGCGGTCGCCGCGGTGCTGGGGCAGAAGGGCAGCCTGACGGTAGTCCTGATACTCGGCCTCACCGGCTGGACCGGGATCTTCCGGCTCATCCGTGCCGAGTACCTCAAGCACAGGGTCCGGGAGTACGTGCAGGCGGCCGACGCGATCGGCGCCTCGCATGCCCGCCGCATGTTCGTTCACATCCTGCCGAACGTGAGCCACGTGGTACTGGTGCAGCTCTCATTGCACGTCGTGCTGTTCATCAAGTCCGAAGTAGTGCTGAGTTTCCTCGGCTTCGGCGTCGGCGTCGACACCGTCTCCTGGGGCAGCATGCTCGCCGAAGCGCAAAGCGAGCTGCTGCTCGGTTACTGGTGGCAGCTCGCGGCGGCGACGGCCGCAATGGCGGTCCTCGTGACGGCGTTCAGCCTTTTCACGGACGCTTTGCGGGATGCGCTCGATCCGAGGCTGAAGTAATGCTCAGCATCAAGAATCTGGCTGTCAGTTTCAGAGTGGATGCGGGCACCACTCTGCGGGCGCTCAAAGGCATCTCATTCGATATTCCAGCAAACGGCACGGTTGCGCTCGTGGGCGAATCCGGCAGCGGCAAATCGGTCACCGCGCTGGCGATCCTGGGGCTGTTGCCGAAGGAGAACTCGATCGTTCATGCAGAAAGCAAGATTGTCTACAAGGGGAAAGATCTTCTTCAGGCCTCGCCGGCCGAGCTGCACGCTCTGCGCGGCGCCGAAATCTCCATGGTGTTTCAGGAGCCGATGAACTCGCTGAACCCGCTGTTCACGGTCGGCTTCCAGCTCGGCGAGGTCTTGCGGCAGCATCTGCGGCTCGACCGCGCCCAGGCGCGGCGGCGCGGCGCGGATTTGCTGGGGGAAGTTGGTATTCCGGACGCGCTAGCGCGGCTTGACGCGTACCCCTTCGAGCTTTCCGGCGGGCAGCAGCAGCGCGTCATGATCGCCATGGCGATCGCCTGCGAGCCGAAGTTGCTGATCGCCGACGAGCCGACCACCGCGCTCGACGTGACGGTGCAGAAGCAGATCCTTCGCCTGATCGCCGAGCTGCAGCGGCGGCGGCGCATGTCGATGCTGTTCATCACCCACGACCTCGGGTTGGTGAGCGAGATTGCGGACCACGTCACCGTCATGCGCGACGGCGAGATCCGCGAGCAGGGCGGCGTCGACAAGGTGTTTGCATCGCCGCGGGACCCCTATACGAAGGCGCTGCTGGCGTGCCGGCCGTCCCTCGGGCGCCGGCCGCTGCGCCTTCCAGTGGTCGAGGATTTTCTTGGCTCGCCCTCTTTTTCCGAGGATACGACGCAGCGAGTGCGTGGCAGGCGCGAGGACGACGAAATCGTCCTCGAAGCAAGGCAAATCTCGAAAAGCTTCTATTTTCGCGAGGGGCTGTTCGGGAAAAGAGAGCTGAAGGCGGTGAAGGCCGCCTCGTTCAAGCTTGCGAAGGGCAAGACTCTGGGCATCGTCGGCGAATCGGGCTCGGGCAAGACGACGCTGGGGTTGCTGCTGATGCGCCTTCATCAGGCTTCAGGCGGCGAGGTGCTGTTCGACGGCAAGGACCTGCTGTCGCTGTCGGCGCAGAGCGCCATGCGCTACAAGCCCAGGATCCAGATCGTGTTTCAAAATCCCTATGCTTCGCTCAATCCCCGCTTCACGGTGGGCGGGATTCTGACGGAGCCGATGCACATCCACTCCATCGGGGCCGGGGACGCCGAGCGCCGCGCGGCCGCCGGCGAGCTCCTCGGCAAGGTGGGCCTGCCGGCATCCTCCCTGCAGAAGTACCCGCACGAGTTTTCCGGGGGCCAGCGGCAAAGAATCGCCATCGCGCGATGCCTTACCATGAGGCCCGATGTCCTCATCTGCGACGAGTCGGTGTCGGCCCTCGATGTCTCCATCCAGGCGCAGCTTCTGAACTTGCTGCAGGATCTTCAGGACGAATACCGCATGAGCTACGTGTTCATCTCGCACGACCTCGCGGTGGTGAAATACATGGCGGACGAGGTCATGGTGATGAAGGACGGCGAGGTGGTGGAGCTCGCCGGCTCGGACGAGATCTACTCGAACCCCCGGCACCCGTACACGAAGCTGCTCCTGTCTTCGATGCCAGGGAGTATCTCGGCTTCATGAGGAGATTCTGGCTTTCTCTAACAATTGTTTTCGTCCTGATTTCGTCTCCGACATGGGCGGCGCATGGCTATTCCCAGTTCGGCGACCTGAAGTACCCCGCAGGATTCCCCCATTTCGAATGGGTGAACCCGAATGCGCCGAAGGGCGGCGATCTGGAGCTCGCGCCGCCGCTGCGCATCACCAATTTCGACAAGTACAACCCCTTCACGCTCAAGGGCACCGCGCCGCCGGGGCTGGGCGCCTTGGTGTTCGAAACGCTGCTTACCGGGACGATGGACGAGCCGACCACGGCCTACGGCTTGCTCGCGGAGGACGTCGAGATTGCAGCGGACAAGATGTCGGTCACTTTTCGGCTGAATCCTGCGGCGCGCTTTCACGACGGTAACCCCGTGATGGCTGCGGACGTCAAGCACAGCTTCGACACGCTGATGAGCAGGCAGGCGGCACCGCAATATCGCGTCGTTTTCGGCGACGTCAAGGGGGCGGTAGTCACCGGACCGCGCACGGTCCGATTCGATTTCAATCGCGCGAACGCGGAGCTGCCGCTGCTGGTCGGCGGGCTGCCGGTCTTCAGCCGGGCATGGGGCGCCGGCAAGCCGTTCGACCAGGTGGTGATGGAGATGCCGATCGCCAGCGGTCCCTACAGCATCGGGCGGCTGAACTTCGGCCGCGACATCACGTACGAGCGCCGTGCCGACTACTGGGCGCGGGATCTTGGGGTGCGGCGCGGCATGTTCAACTTCGACCGCATCACGTACAAGATCTACAAGGACAATACGGCTCAGACCGAAGCCTTCAAAGGCGGGGAATTCGATTACCTGAGAACCTTCTCGGCGCGCGAGTGGGCGCGGACCTATGTCGGAAAGAGGTTCGACTCGGGCGAACTGATCAAGGCCGAGTGGCCGGTCAAGAACGCGGGCGATTTCCAGGGCTTCCTCATCAATACGCGGCGTGAAAAGTTCAAGGATGTCCGGGTACGCGAGGCCCTTGGGCTCGCATTCGACTTCGAGTGGATGAACCGGCAGCTCATGTACAACTCGTACACGCGCGTGCGCGGATTTTTCAACAACAGCGATTTCGAGGCGAAAGCCCTTCCCGGAGAAGATGAGCTCAAGGTTCTGGAGCCGTTGCGCAAAATTCTTTCAAAGAGAATTTTTGAAGAAGAAGTTCCATTGCCCCCAACCACCGATCCACCCGACAGCCTGCGCAAGAACTTGCGCAAGGCGAGAGAGCTGCTGACGGCGGCCGGGTGGACCTACCGGGACGATGCATTGCGCAACGCGAAGGGGGAGGCCTTTATCGTCGAGTATCTCGACAGCGGCGGGGGCGAACGTCTCATGGCGCCTTACTTCCAGGCGCTCGGCAAGCTGGGGATCGTCGGCGAGTATCGCAGGGCGGATTTCGCGCTGATCCAGAAGCGGCTCGATGTTTTCGACTTCGATCTGTTCACTATCCGGGCGCCCGGCAGGGAGGCGCCGGGCAGCGAATTGCTCGACCGGTTCGGCTCGAAATCGGCAGACACCGAGGGTTCCGGCAACCTGATCGGCATTCGCGATCCGGCAGTCGACGTTCTGGTGAGCCTTGCAGTCTCGTCTGCTACGCGGCCGGAACTCATTGCACGGTTGCGCGCTCTCGATCGGGTATTGCGCCACGGCTACTACGTGGTGCCGCAGTTTTATTCGGATACGTATCGCGTCGCGTATCGTTCGGGGAAGTTCGAGCAGCCCGAGGCAAAGCCGCTGTATTACCAGGCCGAAGACTGGGTGATCAGCGCCTGGTGGAGGAAGAAATAGCTCATGTGGTCCTATATCCTCAAGCGGCTGTTGCTGATGATCCCGACCCTTTTCGGGATCCTGCTGATCACCTTTGTCGTGATCCAGTTCGTGCCCGGCGGCCCGGTCGAGCAGCTGGTGTCGCAGCTGCAGGGCCGCGAAGGCGGGATCGAGGGCGGCGGGGTCCCTGCGGCGCCGGCCGCCCCCGGCGCAGGCGGCTATCGCGGCCGCCAGGGAGTGGACGCAGCGCGCATAGAGGAGATCAAGAAACTCTACGGCTTCGACAAGCCGGCGCACGAGCGCTTCGTCCAGATGGTCTGGCAGTTTGCGCGCCTCGATCTCGGCCGGAGCTTCTTTCAGAACAAGGACGTCTGGCAGCTGATCAAGGAAAAGTTGCCGGTGTCGATCAGCCTCGGCCTGTGGACATTTCTGCTGGTGTATCTGATTTCCGTGCCGCTCGGGATCGCGAAGGCGGTACGCGCCGGCACGCCCTTCGACACCGGGACCACGTTCATCGTGTTGCTCGGCTACGCCATCCCGAGCTTCGTCATGGGGGTCGTGCTGCTCGTCTTTTTTGCCGGCGGCTCTTTCGTCCAATGGTTTCCGCTGCGCGGCATCACGTCCGTCAATTGGGGGGAGCTGAGTTTTCTTGGGAAAATCACCGACTATTTCTGGCACATCGCAATGCCGGTCACCGCGATGGTCCTGGGCGGCTTCGCCGTCATCACGATTCTCACCAAGAACTCCATGCTGGAGGAGATTCGCAAGCACTATGTGCTGACCGCCCGCGCCAAGGGGGTGGATGAGCGCACCGTGCTGTGGCGGCACGTCTTCCGCAACGCGCTGATTCCCATCATGACCGGCTTTCCGGCCGCTTTCGTCGCCGCATTCTTCAGCGGCTCGCTGCTGATCGAGACGCTGTTCTCCCTGGACGGGCTGGGGCTGCTTTCCTACGAATCGGTGATCCGGCGCGACTATCCGGTGGTGTTCGGCAGCCTGTTTCTGTTCACGATCATCGGTCTGCTGACTCACCTGATACGCGACCTGAGCTACCTGTGGGTGGATCCGCGCGTGAAGTACTTTGATTGACAGCCCGGCCCGGCGCGCCTGGCGCCGCTTCCGCGGCAGCCGCCTGGGTTACCTGAGCCTGGTCGTGTTCGCCGTCCTGTTCGGGATCAGCCTGCTCGCCGAGGTGCTTTCGAACGACAAGCCGCTGGTCGCGCGTTACGGCGGGCACTGGTATTTCCCGGTGCTGCAGACGCTCCCGGAGACGGCTTTCGGCGGCGACTTCCCGACGCCGACCGATTACCTCGATCCGGAGATCCGCGAGAACCTGGCGAAGCCGGGCAACTTCGCGCTCTTTCCGCTGAATCCTTACCACCACGGCACGATCAATTATTTCGCCAAGGAGCCGAGCCCGGCGGCGCCCAATCGCGACAACCTACTCGGCACGGATGACCGGGGCCGCGACCTGCTGGCGCGGCTTTTGTACGGTTTTCGTCTTTCCGTGGCGTTCGCGCTCATCGTCACCGCAGTCTGCACGGCCTTTGGAGTCGCGTACGGGGCGCTGCAGGGCTACTTCGCGGGCTGGACCGATATCGGGATGGAGCGCTTCAAGGAGATCTGGAGTGCAATGCCGACGCTGTACATGCTGATCATCTTCGCCTCCCTGTTCTCCGCGAGCTTCGGCCTGCTCGTGCTTCTGCTCTCGGTTTTCGGCTGGCTCGGCATCGCAGCCTACGTGCGCGCGGAGTTCCTGAAGAACCGGACCCTCGATTACGTGCGGGCCGCCCGCGCGCTCGGGCAAAGCAACCGCAAGATCATATGGCGCCACATCCTGCCGAACAGCCTCACGCCGGTCGTGACGCTGGTTCCGTTCGAGATGGCGTCGGCCATCGGCGCCCTTACCAGCCTCGACTTCCTGGGCCTCGGCGTTCCTCCGGGCACGCCGAGCCTCGGCGAGCTGCTCAATCAGGGCAAGAACAACCTGGACGCCTGGTGGATATCGCTGTCCACGTTTGGCGTGCTGGTGGTCATGCTGATGCTGCTGATCCTCATCGGCGATGCGCTGCGCGACGCGCTCGATCCGCGCAAGGTGCTGAAAGGCGAGGAAGGGGGGATGCGGCGATGAGCCTGCTCGAGGTACGCGACCTGAGCGTTGATTTCGGCTCGCGCCGGGTGGTCGACTGTGTCTCGTTCTCGCTCGAGGCCGGGGAGAAGCTCGCGCTGGTGGGGGAATCGGCTTCCGGCAAGACGGTGACCGCGCTTTCGACGCTGAGGCTGATTGAAGATGCCCGCCTTTCAGGGGAAATCCTGTTCCACGGCGAGGATGTGTTGAAGATGGATTCGGAAAAACTCCATGTCCTGCGCGGGCGCGACATCGCGGTGATCTTCCAGGAGCCGATGACCGCCCTCAATCCGATCTATACCGTCGGCGATCAGATCGTCGAATCGATCGAGCTGCACACCGACCTGCGCGGCGACCGGGCGCACGCCGAAGCGGTCGCCGCAATGCGCCGCGTAGGGATCGACGAACCCGAGCGCCGGGCGCTCAGCTATCCGCACCAGCTTTCCGGCGGGCAGCGCCAGCGCGCAATGATCGCGATGGCGCTCGCGTGCAATCCCAGGCTGCTCATCGCAGACGAGCCGACCACAGCGCTCGATGTGGCGATCCGGTTGCAGATTCTCGAGCTGCTGGAGAAGCTGCGCGCCGAGGCGGGGATGGCGCTTCTCCTGATCACCCACGACCTGAACCTGGTGCGCCGTTTCGCCGACAAGGTGGCCGTTATGGAAAAGGGGGTCCTGGTCGAGCAAGGCCCGACCGCGCAGGTGATCGAGCGTCCGCGGCACCCCTATACGCAGAAGCTGATCGACAGCCGGCCGCGACGGGATGTTTCCCGCCCCGGCGAGGGGCGCATCGTCGAAGTGCGCGGCCTGGAGGTGAATTACCCGACGCGCCTTCCCGGAATCCGCGGCTGGTTCAGGAGCGGCCGCTTCGCCGCGGTGCAGGCGGTCGATCTCGAGGTCGCCCCCGGCGAGACCCTCGGCATCATCGGCGAGTCGGGCTCGGGCAAGACGACGCTCGCGCTCGCGGTTCTTGGCCTCATCGGTTTTCAAGGAACTATTTCTGTAAACAAAAGGCAATGGTCGGCGCGCGCGGAGCGCCGCAGTATGCGCAGAGAGATCCAGGTGGTCTTCCAGGATCCTCTGTCATCCCTGTCGCCGCGGCTGACGGTCGAGCAGATCATCGGCGAGGGACTGGAGATCCACGAGCCGGAGCTCGACGCCGCGGGGCGGCGCAGCCGGATCCTGCGGGCGCTGCTCGATGTCGGGCTTACCGAGAACGGCCAGGCCGAGCCGCTGCTGCGGCGCTATCCGCACGAGTTCTCCGGCGGCCAGCGCCAGCGCATCGCCATCGCGCGCGCGCTGATCGTGAATCCGAAGGTGGTGGTGCTGGACGAGCCGACCAGCGCGCTCGACGTGACCATCCAGAAGCAGGTACTCGAGCTGCTGGCCGGGCTGCAGCGCAAGTACGCCCTGAGCTACATACTGGTCACGCACGACATCGAGGTGGTGCGCGCCATGGCGCATCGCGTAATGGTGATGAAGGGCAGCCGGATCGTGGAGAGCGGGCCGCTGGAGGAAGTTCTGGGCAATTCGAAGTCCGATTACACCCGCATGCTGGTGGAGGCGGGCATGGGGTAGCAGAGGCGCCCTAGCGGTCCGCTTTCTTGTAGACCTTTCCCTTCGCTTTGGACCGAGGCCTGCCTTTCGCTCTTGACGGGGCGTGGACTTCGACCGCCAGCTTCTTTCCCGGGGTCATGCCGCTTCCCGGATTCCAGCGTTTCAGGTCCTCGATCGCCACTCCGTAGCGCCTGGCGACGGAAGCGAAGGTATCGCCGGCTTTCACCGTATGGAAGATGCGCCGCGTCCGGATCGGGATCGGCGGCGCGTACATGATCGGCAGGCGGCGCATTTCGCCCGAGGCGGCGCCGCTGACCGGCACCACCAGCAGGCTCGGCACGGTGCGCGTGCGGGCCGAGATGCCGTTGACTTCCCTCAGCTGGGCCAGCGTTATTCCATGCTTCTTGGCGATCGACTCCAGGGTGTCGCCCTTTTTCGGATGGTAGGTCTGCCACGACACCAGCGCCTTGTCGTGCTTCTCGAGGTTGGCGCGGAATACCTCGATCTTGTCCGCCGGCAGCACGAGGCGCGGCGTCATCGAGGCGCGGATCAGCGGCCGGCTGAAGCCCGGGTTGAGCGCCACGAACTCCTCGACCGGCATCTCGGCCAGCTTGGCGGCGAGCTGGACGTCGATGTCGCGCACGTCATCCCAGGTGGCGAAATAAGGCTGGTTGGGAAGCGGGCCGAGATTGATGCCGAACGGCTTCGGGTCGCGGATGATGTTTTTCAGCGCCTGCAGCTTCGGAATGTATTGGCGCGTCTCCGCCGGCATGTGAAGGTGCGCGTAATCGGTCGGCAGGCTGGCGGCCTTGTTCTTCGCGATCGCGCGCGTCACGGCGTTCTCGCCCCAGTTGTACGAGGCGAGGGCGAGCTGCCAGTCGCCGTGCATGTCGTAGAGCTTGGCGAGGTATTCGAGCGCCGCCGCGGTCGAGTCGACGATGTCGCGCCGGCCGTCGTACCACCAGTTCTGCGTCAGCTCGTAGCGCTTGCCGGTTCCCGGAATGAACTGCCACAGGCCCGAAGCATGCGCCCGCGAATAGGCCATCGGATTGAACGCGCTCTCCACCATCGGCAGCAGTGCGAGCTCGGTAGGCAGCCCGCGCTTCTCGATCTCCTCGACGATGTGGTAGAGGTACAGCCGGCTGCGGTCGAACACGCGCTGCAGGTAATCCGGGCGCGCCGCGTAATACGCGGTCTTTTCGCGCACCAGGACGCTGTCGAGGTCTTGCACGGCGAAGCCGCGGCGGATGCGCTCCCAGAGATCATCCGGCGGCACCGTGCGGTCGATCTTGGCGAGACCGCGCAGCGGGTCCTTCACGACCTGGCTCTCGCCGTCGAAGGGCGCCAGGCGGCTCGCGTCGGCGGCTGCGCCGGCCGTCGCGGGTGCCCGGGAAGCGCCGGGCGATGGAACGCCCTCGCTGCCGGCTACGCCTTCCCCGGGCGCCGCGGGAGGCGTGGACCCGCCCGGGGCAAACGCGCAGGCCTGCAGCATCCCCGCCAAGAGCCAGACTCGGAGATGCCGGCCGAGCCTCAAGAGCGGTTTTTCCAATCCCGGATGGCGGCGAACACCCGCACCGGGTCGGCAACGCGCGCCCCGAGGTACTTGTTGACGGACTCCACCACCGCCGGCTCGCGGCAGCGCAGGAACGGATTGGTCGCCTTCTCTTCGCCGAGCGTGGTGGGAAGCGTCGGCTTGCCGGCGTCGCGCAACTTCCGGTCGCGGCCTTCGCGCGCCCGTAGCGCGTCGTTGCCCGGTTCGACCGCCCTGGCGAATCCGATGTTCGCGAGCGTGTATTCGTGGCCGCAGTAGACCCTGGTGTCGTTCGGCAGGGAGAGCAGCTTTTGCAAAGACGCATACATCTGCGCCGCCGTGCCTTCGAAGAGCCGCCCGCAGCCGCACGCGAACAGCGTGTCGCCACAGAACAGGGCGCCTGCTCCATAATAGGCAATGTGCGCGCGCGTGTGGCCGGGAATGTCCAGCACCGAGAAGGAGACGCCGAGCTCGGGAATGCTCACCGTGTCGCCTTCGGATACGGGGTGGGTCAGCGTCGCGATGGGCTCGTTCCGCGGGCCGTAGACTGGGACTTGATATTTTTGCAGCAGCTCGGCAATCCCGCCCACGTGGTCGGCATGGTGGTGGGTCGCGAGAATCGCCGCGAGCCGGAGCTTCTCGCGCGCGAGATACTCGAGCACCGGCCGCGCCTCGCCCGGGTCGACCACGGCGGCGCAGCGCGCATCGGGCCCGGCCTGGCGCAGCGTCCAGACATAGTTGTCCTTGAATGCATTGACCGGCACGATCTCGAGCATGAACCGTCAGTCCTTCGTGCAGAACGGGGCGCAGAAGTATAACGGTGGTCGCTCATCGCTTTCCGGGTGGTTGTCCACGCCCCAGGGGGCGTACGTCCTCGATTGGGAGCTCGCCCAGTTTGACAGCGCCGTAGAGGATGTGTTCGGCTTCAGGGCAGTCCAGATCGGCTTGCCCGACGTCGATTTCCTGCGGCAAAACCGCATTCCTTACCGGTTTTCCCTCGCCCTGGAGCCCGGCGCGGGGCTCGCGGCCGATCCGCTGCAGCTGCCGCTCGCGAGCCAGAGCATCGACCTGGTCGCGCTGCCGCACGTGCTGGAAGGCCACCACGATCCCCACGAAGTGTTGCGCGAGGCCGAGCGCGTGCTGATGCCTGAAGGTCAAGTCGTGATCTCCGGGTTCAACCCCGCCTCTCTCTGGAGGTTCAAGCAGATACTGTCTTTTGAAAAAAAAGACGCTCCCTGGGACGCCAAGTTCATCGGTCTGCTTCGGCTGCGGGACTGGCTGCGGGTGCTCGGCTTCGAGCTGAACGGCGGCAAGTTCGGCTGCTACGCGCCGCCATTCCGGGACAAGCGCTGGCTGGAGCGGTTCGAATTCATGGAGAAGGCGGGGGCCCGCTGGTGGCCCATAGCGGGCGGCATCTATGTCGTGCGCGCGGTAAAGCGGGTTCACGGCATGCGCATCGTGACCCCGGCGTGGCGCAAGGAGCGGGCGCGCCGCCGGGCGCTGGCGGCTTTCCCTCAGAGATCGCACAAGAACCACCATGAGTGAAGAGGTGGTCGAGATCTACAGCGACGGCGCTTGCCGCGGCAACCCCGGACCGGGCGGTTGGGGGGTTCTGCTGCGCTTCAACAAAGAGGAAAAAGAGCTCTGGGGCGGCGAGGCCGACACGACCAACAACCGCATGGAGCTGACCGCGGTGATCCGGGCGCTCGAGGCGCTGAAGCGGCCGAGCCGGGCGCGGGTGTTCACCGACTCGCAATACGTGCAAAAAGGCATCTCGGAGTGGGTGCACGACTGGAAGGAGCGCAACTGGCGAACCGCAGACAAGAAGCCGGTCAAGAATCTTGACCTGTGGAAGCGCCTGGACGAGCTCGCGGCCCTGCACGAGGTCGAATGGCACTGGGTGAGGGGCCACGCCGGGCACCCGGAGAACGAGCGCGCCGACCGGCTGGCGAACAGAGGGATACCGGGCGCCGAAATGGAAAATGACCGCTAGGCAGATTGTTCTCGACACCGAGACCACCGGGCTCAATGCCAAGCTGGGAGACCGGATCATCGAGATCGGCTGCGTCGAGATCATGAGCCGGCGCATCACCGAGCGGCACTTCCACGCCTACGTGAATCCCGAGCGCGACATCGAGGAAGGCGCGGCGAAGGTGCACGGCGTGACGCGCGAATTCCTCGCCGACAAGCCGCGCTTCGCCGACATCGCCGGCGGCTTTCTGGACTACATCCGCGGCGCCGAGCTGATCATCCACAACGCGGATTTCGATGTCGAGTTCCTCGACCTGGAGCTGCAGCGTGCCCGGGCCGGCAGGCTGACGGAGCACGTCGCGAAGATCACCGACACGCTCGCCTTCGCGAGGGAGCTGCACCCGGGGAAGAAGAATTCGCTCGATGCGCTATGCGAGCGCTACTTCGTCGACAACGCCAACCGCACCTTGCACGGCGCGCTGCTGGACGCCCGGCTGCTTGCCGAGTGCTATCTCGCGATGACGCGCGGCCAGGAGAGCCTGGTGATGGAGCTGGAGACGCCGGCGGCGGCGGCGGCGGCGCTCGCCGCGCTGAACGTGGATGTCTCCAATCTGGTCGTGCTGCGCGCGGCTCCGGAAGAAATAACGCTGCACGAGCGCTATCTCGACGCCCTGGAAAGGGAGGTGAAAGGCACGAGTCTCTGGCGTCGTATACTGAAAGCGTCATGAAGCAGAATCTTTTCGCGCGCGACCTCGGCAAGAACGCGGCGAACTACGCGCCCTTGACGCCGCTTTCCTTCCTGGAGCGGGCGGCCTACGTCTACCCGCAGCGCACCTCCGTCATTCATGGCGCCGAGCGCCATACCTGGAAGCAGACCTACGAAAGGGCGGTCCGGCTCGCCTCGGCGCTGGCGAAGCACGGCGTCGGACCCGGCGACACGGTGGCGGCGATGCTGCCGAACATTCCGGCCATGTACGAGGCGCACTTCGGGGTGCCGATGTGCGGCGCGGTGCTCAACACGCTGAACACGCGGTTGGACGCCGACGCAATTGCTTTCATGCTCGATCACGGCGAAGCCAAAGTGCTTCTGACGGATAAGGAATTTTCCGCCGTGATGGAAAAAGTGATCGCCGGAAAGAACATCGAAATCATCGACGTCGACGACCCCGAGTATTCCGGTCCGGGGAAGAAGCTGGGGAAGCTGAGCTACGACGAGCTGCTCGCGCAGGGCAATCCGCAATGGGCCTGGCGCTGGCCCGAGGACGAGTGGGAGGCGATCTCGCTCAACTACACCTCGGGGACCACCGGCGATCCGAAGGGGGTGGTCTACCACCACCGCGGCGCTTATCTCAACGGCGTCGGCAATATCCTGGTCTGGGGCATGCCGCAGCACTCGGTTTATCTGTGGACGCTGCCGATGTTCCACTGCAACGGCTGGTGCTTTCCGTGGACCATGGCGGCGAACGCCGGCACGAGCGTCTGTCTTCGCCGCGTTGAAGCCGAGGTGATCTTCAAACTGATAAAACAACATCGCGTCACGCACTACTGCGGCGCGCCCGTCGTGCATCAGATGCTGATCAATGCCCCCGAGGAGATGAAGCGCGGCATCGAGCACGAGGTGAGCGGCCTGGTGGCGGCCGCGGCGCCGCCGGCGGCCATGATCGAGGGCATGCAGAAGATGGGTTTCAACATCACACACGTGTACGGGCTCACCGAGACCTACGGGCCGGCCAGCGTGTGCGCGAAGCACCCCGAGTGGCGCGAGCTGCCTCTCGCCGAGCAGGTGCGCCTGAACGGCAGGCAGGGCGTCCGCTACCACGTCGAGGAAGGCCTGACGGTGATCGATCCGGAGAGCATGCGGCGCGTGCCCGCCGACGGCGAGACCATGGGCGAGATCATGTTCCGCGGCAACATCACCATGAAGGGCTACCTGAAGAACCCGAAGGCGACCCAGGACGCGTTCCGCGGCGGCTGGTTTCATTCCGGCGACCTCGCGGTGATGCAGCCCGACGGCTACGTCAAGATCAAGGACCGCTCGAAGGACGTGATCATTTCGGGCGGCGAGAACATCTCCTCGCTCGAGGTCGAGGACGTGCTGTACCGCCATCCCGCGGTGCTTGCCGCGGCGGTGGTGGCCAAGCCCGACCCGAAGTGGGGCGAGACGCCGTGCGCCTTTGTGGAATTGAAACCAGGGGCGAAGGCGACGGAACAGGAAATGATCGAATTCTGCCGAACCCGGATGGCGAGGTTCAAGGCGCCGCGCGCCGTGGTGTTCGGCGAGCTGCCGAAGACTTCGACGGGTAAAATCCAGAAATTCATGCTGCGCGAAAAAGCCAAGTCCGCCGCCGCGATCGACACATGAGCGCCGTTCCTCAATCCAGCCAGGCCATCCTGCTGCGCGACGACCGCGACGGCATCTGCACGCTCACCATGAACCGGCCGCTGCAGATGAACCTGCTGACGAGCGAGATGCTCGAGGCGCTGCAGGAAGCGTTCGACTCTCTGTTCGATGAGAAAAGCATCAGGGTTGTGGTCCTGGCGGCGGCCGGCAAGGGTTTCTGCGCCGGTCACGACCTCAAGGAAATACGCGCCCTCAAGGAGCAGCCGAAGATCGAGGAGCTGTTCTCGAAGTGCAGCCGCATGATGCAGACCATCACGGCGCTGCCGCAGCCGGTGATCGCCCGCGTGCAGGGCGCCGCGGCCGCGGCCGGCTGCCAGCTGGTTGCGCAGTGCGATCTCGCAGTCGCCTCGGAAGCCGCGAAATTCGCCACGCCGGGCGTCAGCTGGGGCTTTTTCTGCTCCACGCCCGGCGTCGCGGTGGGCCGCAACCTGCTGCGCAAGCGCGCCATGGAAATGCTGCTCACCGGCGACCAGATCGATGCGCGCAAGGCGCTCGAATGGGGTCTGGTCAATGCCGTGGTGCCGGCGGAGCAGCTCGATTCCGAGGTTCAAAGATTGGCCTTGAAGATCGCAGAAAAGCCGCCCGCGACGGTGGCGGCCGGAAAGCGCGCGTTCTACCAGCAGATGGATCTCGGCGTCGCCAAGGCGTACGACTTCGCTTCAGCGGTGATTTCGGCGAGCTTCGCGGGCGAGGAGGGTCGCGCCGGGATGGAGGCGTTCATCCTGAAGCGTCCCCCACCGTGATCCTTCGACCTTCCCGAGCGGCGTCTGCTGCATTGCAGCGACCGCGCAAAAAAACGTAAGGGCGGGGCACCGGCGCCGGCGCGAGAATTATCTTCGCGCCGGGCTTTGATTTATCGCCACGCCTAGGTATCATTCCACATTAGAAAATTGCACTAAAGGTAAGACAATAAAACGTTTTCTTGACTTCAAGGTTATTCCACAAGCGAACAGAACAGCAGCGGAGGAGCGGGGGCGGTGAGCGAAGCGGCGGGCCGGGTCAAGGTCCTCGTCATCGACGACAGCAACACGATTCGTCGGAGCGCCGAGATGTTTCTGAGCCAGGCGGGCTATGAGGTGATTCTCGCCGAAGACGGCTTTGACGCGCTCTCCAAAATCAGCGATCACGAGCCGCAGGTCATCTTCGTCGACATCATGATGCCGCGGCTCGACGGTTACCAGACCTGCGCCCTGATCAAGCAGAACCCGATTCTCAAATCGACCCCGGTGATCATGCTCTCGAGCAAGGACGGAATCTTCGACCGCGCGCGGGGCCGGCTCGCCGGCTCCGATCAATACCTGACCAAGCCCTTCACCAAGGAAGCGCTGCTCGATGCGGTGAAGGAACACGCCAAGTCTTAATGCAGAGAGGCCAATGCCATGCCGATTAAAAACGTTCTCGTCGTAGACGATTCACCGACCGACCGCCAGCACCTGACCGACATCCTGGCGAAAGGCGGCTACACCGTTTCCACCGCCGCGACCGCGGAAGAGGGCATCACGAAAGCGAAACAGACCAAGCCCGACCTCGTGCTCATGGACGTGGTGCTGCCGGGCCACAACGGCTACCAGGCGACGCGCGAGCTGAACAAGGACGAGGCGACGAAAAACATCCCGGTGATCCTCTGCACCAGCAAGAGCCAGGAAACTGACAAGGTATGGGGCATGCGCCAGGGCGCCAGGGACTACGTGACCAAGCCGGTGAACGGCGCGGAACTGCTGAAAAAGATTTCGGCGCTCGGCTGATGGCTGAAAAACTTTCGCTGCGGGATTACCAGCGCGACCTTGCCGAGCGGCTGCGCGCCGCCGAGGGCAGCCGCACCGCGTCGATGCTCGCGCTGCAAGTCGGCGAGCAGGGCTGGCTGGTGGACCTGGCGGACGCCGGCGAAGTGATTCCCGTGCCTCCGATCACGGCGGTGCCTTTGACGCGGGCCTGGTTCAAGGGCGTGACCAACATCCGCGGCAACCTCTACAGCGTGGTGGACTTCCCGGCCTTTCTCGGCGGCAACCCGGCCGCGGTCGGCGAGCAGTCGCGCCTGCTTCTGATCGGCGAGCGCTTTCGCATGGGGAGCGCGCTGCTGGTCGATCGTTCGCTGGGGTTGCGCAACCCGCAGCAGCTGACGGCGCGCCCGAAGACATCGCAGTCGCCCTGGATCAAGGCCGAGTACGCCGATCAGGACGAGCGCGCCTGGATAGAGCTCGATGTGCCGCAGCTGGTGCAGCAGCAGGAGTTTCTGGCGGTAGCGCAATGATGGAGGAGACGTTTCGATGACTCAAAGAGCCATTCGTGGATTGATCCTGGCGGCGGGAGCCTTGGCGTTCCACGCGGCGTCGGCCGAGGTAGGAGTCACCAACGACAAGATCGTGCTCGGCCAGGCGGCTGTCTTTACCGGCCCCGCGGCGCAGCTCGGCATCCAGATGCGCAACGGCGTCAAAGCGTATCTGGACTACGTGAACGAGAAGGGTGGGGTGCACGGCCGCAAGCTGGAGCTCGTCACGGAAGACGACAAGTACGAGGCATCGGTCGCGCCCGTGGCGACCAAGAAGCTGATCGAGGAACGCAAGGTATTCGCGCTCCTCGGCTACGTCGGAACTCCTACCGGAGCCGCGCACTTGCCGGTGGTCATTCAGGCCAAGGTCCCGCTGGTCGGGATGTTCACGGGAGCCGAGATCCTGCGCGATCCTTTCAGCCGCTACATCTTCCACGTACGAGCGAGCTACTACGACGAAACCGACAAGATCGTCGAGCAGGTCGTGTCCACCGGGGGCAAGAAGATCTCGGTCTTCTACCAGGCCGATAACTATGGAGAGGCCGGCCGCAAGGGCACCGAGATCGCCCTGACCAAGCGCGGGATGAAGATCCACTCGACCGGCACGGTCGAGCGCAACACCATCAAGGTCGAGGAGGCGGTGAAGACCATCAACGCCTCGCAGCCGGACGCGGTGGTCATGGTGAGCGCCTATACCTCCTGCGCGGAGTTCATCCGGCAGATGAAGAAGGCCGGCAGCGCGGCGACTTTCTATAACGTCTCGTTCGTCGGCAGCAACGCGCTGGCGAATGCGCTCGGCAAGGATGGGGTCGGTGTCGCCATCTCGCAGGTAGTGCCCTTCCCCTGGGGCACCGGCGTGCCGGTCGTCAAGGAATACCAGCAGCTCGCGAAGAAAGCAGGCTTTACCGACTACAACTTCAGCGCGATGGAAGGGTTCCTGACAGCCAAGGTGATGGTCGAAGGCCTGCGGCGCACCGGCAAGGACCTCACACGCGAGAAGTTCATCGACGCGATGGAGAAGATGCAGGACGTGGATCTGGGCGGCTTTTTCGTCGGCTATTCGCCGAAAAATCACGCCGGCTCGAAGTTCGTCGACCTGACGATCATTACCCGCGACGGCAAGTTTTTGCGTTAGACAACGACAGGCAAAGGATGGGGGAAAGAACATGGCAATCAAAATAGGCGCGCTCAAAGTCTTCGGCAAAGGTGCCGCAGCCGGCCAAAAGCCCGCGCCCGCGGCCAGCCGGCCGGCGGCCGCTCCAGGCGGCGGCTTTATGTCCAGGCCGCTGCCGCTTCTGGGCCGCCTGCGCACGGGGAAGCAGCTCCAGGTGCTGACCACGCTGCTGGTGCTGTTCCTGGTCGCGGACGCGGCAATCGTCGCGATCGACGCGCGCCAGGGCACTTTCGTCACGGTTTACATAGCGACGGTCGGGAAAATCCGCATGCTTTCCCAGCGCCTCGCCAAAGCGGCGCAGCAGGCGTCGCAGGGCAACAGCGAAGCGTTCAAGCAGCTGCGCCAGAGCCGCGACGAGTTCGACGCTTCGATGAAGCTGCTGGCGGCAGGCGGCGCGACGTCGAGCGGAGTCGAACTGCCACCCACCCCGGATGCGGCCCGGCCGGCGCTCGAGGCGCTGGATACGCAGTGGAAGAAGACCGAACGCAACGCGGCACTGGTTATCGGCGAGGAGCGCAACCTGGTGGCGCTCGGCGAAGCAGTCCGCTCGATCAACGCCAACAACCCGACGCTGCTCGAGCTGACGGACGAGATCGCCGCCCTCAGCGTACAGTCGGGCGGCTCGGCGCGCCAGAACGCGATCGCGGGGCAGCTCGTCATGATGACGCAGCGCATGGCGAAGAACGCCAACACCATGCTGGCGGGCGACATCGTCGACCCCGAAGTGGCCTTCCTGCTCGGCAAGGACACCAACACCTTTCGCGACGCCCTGCAGGGCCTGCTGAAAGGCAACGACGCGCTGCGCATCGTCGCGGTCGCCGACGGCGAAACGAAGGGCAAGCTGAGCGAGCTTGAGGTCGGGTTCCGCGAATACCAGCGCGCGGTAAGCGAAATCCTCGGCAACATGCAGCGGCTGGTGAATGCCAAGCGCGCCACGCGCGACATGTTCAACGACAGCGAGGGGCTGCTGGTCGCATCCGAGAAGCTCGACGCCGGCTATCAGCAGGAGCTGGAGGCGCGGCGGGTCAACTTCATCGCGCTCGGCGTGGCTTCCGTGCTCGCGTTCCTCATGCTGCTGCTGATCGGCAAGGTGTACGTCGAGGACAGCCGTAAGCGGGCGGAAGAAAGCGAGCGGCAGAGCCGCTCCAACCAGGAGGCGATCCTGAGGCTGCTGGATGAGATCGGCAACCTCGCCAACGGCGATCTGACGGTGCGCGCGAAGGTGACCGAGGAGGTGACGGGCGCGATCGCCGACTCGATCAACTACACTATCGACGAGCTGCGGCGGCTGGTGACGGGCATTACCAGCGCCGCGCAGGAAGTGACCGCCGCGACCCAGCAGGCGCAAACCGTCACCGGCCAGCTCCTCCAGGCCGCCCAGAGGCAGTCGACCGAGATTCAGGGAACCGGCCGTGCGGTCGCGCAGATGACGCAGAGCATGACCGAGGTTTCGAAGAACGCGGGCGACTCCGCCAAGGTGGCGGAGTCCTCGCTGCACGCCGCGGAAAAGGGCGCGCAGGCGGTGCAGAACGCGATCCGCGGCATGAACGACATCCGCGAGCAGATCCAGGAGACCTCGAAGCGGATCAAGCGGCTGGGCGAGAGCTCGCAGGAGATCGGCGAAATCGTGCAGCTGATCTCCGACATTACCGAGCAGACCAACGTGCTCGCGCTGAACGCAGCCATCCAGGCGGCATCCGCCGGCGAGGCGGGACGCGGCTTCACGGTGGTCGCGGAGGAGGTGCAGCGCCTGGCCGAGCGTTCCGCCGAAGCCACCAAGCACATCAGCGCGATCGTGAAGTCGATTCAGCGCGACACGGGAGACGCAGTCGAGGCCATGGAGCGCAGCACCCAGGGCGTGGTGCAGGGAACCAAGACCGCGGACGAGGCCGACCAGGCGCTGCGCGAGATCGGCCAGGTGTCGAACCGCCTCGCCGAGCTGATCGGGTCGATCTCGAACGCGACCCAGCAGCAGGCCAATGCCGCCACCAAGGTCGCCGCCAACATGAAAGCGATTCTGGCGATCACGCAGCTGACCACGGAAGGCACCAAGCAGACCGCTGCGTCGGCGGCGAAGCTCACGGCCCTTGCCGACGGCCTGAAGAGCTCGGTATCGGGCTTCAAGCTGGCCTGACGGGGAGCGGCGCAGATTCACTCGCACGGCATGCCCGACACGACGCTTTTGTCCTGGATCAGCACTGAAGTCGACCAGGCGCTCAGCCTGGTCCGGGACAAGATCGCCAAGTATTCGGCCGCACCCGAGGACGAGGCGCTGCTGCGCGTCTGTCCCGAGCACCTTCACCAGGTGAGCGGGGCGCTGCGCATGGTGGGGCTCGCCGGGGCGACGCGCTTCTGCGAGGCGATCGAAGGCAGCTTTACGGGGTTGAACGGTGCCCAGCCGGCAGGCGCGGATTCCCGCAAGTCGGCCATGGGAGTCATCGACCGCGCCGTGGTGGCGCTCAAGGATTTCGTCGATGACCTGGCAAACGGCAAGGCCAACGTACCTTTGCGCCTGTTCCCGGCCTACCGCGACATTACGGCGCTGCAGGGAAAGTCGGACAGCACGGAGAAAGACCTCTTCTTCCCCGAGCCGATGGGGCCGCCGCCCGCGCACCCCAGGCAGAAGCAGCTGGCGGGCGGCGAGCTCGCGCCGTACCTGCAGGCGCAGCGCTCGCGCTTCCAGCGCGGCGTTCTGGGTTGGCTGCGCAATCAGCCCGGCGGGCTGGAAGAGATGCGCCAGGCCGTGGACGCCCTGGACCAGATCGCGTCCCAGCTTCCCGAGCCGCGCGGACTGTGGTGGGCCGGCGCGGGCCTTCTCGAGGGCTTGCAGGCCGACAAGGCTTCTCCCCTCAATGCGGAATGGGCGGCAAGCGCCAAGGCGCTCGCCAACAAGGTCGATTTCTACATGCGCGACCTGGCGGCGGGGACGCACAAAGGCAACGACGCCTTGCTGCGCGAGGTCCTGTACACGATCGCCAAGTCGAAGCTTTCGACGCCTCGCATCAAGGAGATCAGGCAGCTCTACGACCTCGACAGCCTGTTCCCCGAGGCGGGGAAGCCGGGGGCGACGGAATACGACATGGACCGGCTGCAGCCGGCGCTCAGCGATGTGCGCTCGCGGCTCGAGGCGCTGAAGGGAGTCTGGCTGCAGTACATATCGGGCGAGCCGAAGAGCGTGCTGCGCTTCCGCGAGCTGATCGCATCGTTCAAGAGCAAGGCCGCCGAGCTTGGCAATGCGCAGCTCGTCAAGCTGCTCGACGCCATTGCCCTGGTGTGCACCCGCCTTCCGGATCCGCATCCGCTGCAGGACCAGTTCATGGTCATCGAGATGGCCTCGGCGTTCCTGCTGGTAGAGAGCGTCATCGACAACTTCACCAGCCCGGCCGACGATCTCGAGGCGCAGATCGTCATCATGGGCGGCTGGCTGCTGGATGCCGCCAAGGGCAAATCCGCCGGACAGCCGCCGGCCGGCCTGCGCGCCGATCTCAGCCGGCAGATCGGCGCCATGCAGCTGCGCGCCCAGGTCGCGAAGGAGATCCTCGCCAATCTGCAGCACGTCGAGCAGGTGCTCGACGCGTTCGCGCGCGACGCTTCCAAGCGAGAGACGCTGAACGGCCTGGAGCCTTACCTGCGCCAGATCCACGGCGCCCTGGTCGTGCTCGGCTTCGAGAAGCCCGCCGAGGTGCTGTCGATCTGCGAGACGATGACCATGGCGCTCGCTGCGGCCGATCATCCGCAGGCGGCGCAGGACATGGACTGGATCGCCGAAGGCCTGAGCAGCCTGGGCTTCTTCCTCGATCCCTGCCTGCGCGGCGGCGAGCCCGCGGAGCAGGCGATCGCGCTGTTCTTCCGCCGCTACGAGCAGCGCGACGCGGGTTCGCAGGAGCACGCCCGCGGGCCGGCGGTGGTTCCCGATCTGGTGCTCGATTCGGAGCCTGCGAAGCAGGCGGACATAACGCTCGTCCTCGCGAAGCCGGAAGCGGCGCCGGCGGAAAGCCTCGAAACCAGGCGACCGCCGGTCAACGAGGAGCTGCTGGAGATCTACCTGGACGAGGCCGACGAGGTGCTGGCGACCATCGACGGCGCGCTCCTGGACTGCCGCGCGCAGCCGCAGAACCGCGATGCGCTGACCACTATCCGGCGCGGCTTCCATACTCTCAAAGGCAGCGGCCGCATGGTCGGCTTGATGGACCTGGGCGAGGTGGCGTGGGAGATCGAGCAGGTGATGAATCGATGGCTCGAGCAGCAGCGGCCGGCAGGGCCGTCGGTGCTCGAGCTGCTCGCGCTCGCGAGCACCGCCTTCGCGACCTGGGTCGAGCAATTGCGCAGCGGCAGCCTGAAAGGCGAGATCGAGGCGGCCCGGATCGTGGAGCTCGCGCGGCGCCTGAAGTCGGGCGAGATCATCGAGCCCCCGGCGAGCGCAGCGGCGCCCGACGAGGTAGCCATCGGGGACGTGCGCCTGGGCCGCAACCTGTTCGAGATCTATCTCAACGAAGCGCAGGGGCACGTCGCGACGCTGCAGGATCAGTGCCGGCGCTGGGCTGAAGCGCCGGGTTCCGAGCCGCCCCATGAATTCCTGCGCGCCGCCCACACCCTGGCGAGCAGCTCCCGGACCGCCGGGTTCACCGAAATCGCCGAGCTGGCCGCCGCGGTGGAGCAATGGATACCGTTCGCCCGGCAGGTCACCGAATCGAGCGACGCGGAGCGCGCGCAGGCGGCGGTCGAGCGGCTGCGGCAGATGGTCGGGGCGGTGGCACAGCGCCAGCCGCCGGGATCGGCGAAAGACGTCACGCAGCCTCTGCAAAACCTCACCGAGCGCCTGCAGGCGGCGCCGCCGCCGGTCGAGTCGAAGGCCGAGCAGAGCATGGCCCTGGACCTGAGCTCCATCGACCTGGACCTCGGTATCCCGCCGGAAGCGGTGAAGGCCGAGAAAAAGGAAGTACTAAAAGAAATCATGAAAGAAGAGCCGCCACGACCCACGGGCCGCGAGCTGCGCAAGCTGCATGACGACATCGACGACCAGCTGCTGCCGATCTTCCTGGAGGAGGCGCAGGAACTGCTGCCGCAGATCGGCAGCGACATCCGCGACTGGAAGGCGAACCCCGGCGACACGAACGTGGTGCAGTCCCTGCAGCGCGGCCTGCATACGCTGAAGGGCAGCTCGCGGATGGCCGGCGCCATCCGCCTCGGCGAGCTGACCCACATCATGGAAAGCCGGATCGAGGCGGCGCTGGAGGCGGGCGAGCTGCCGGCGGAGCTGTTTGCGGAGCTGGAAGAAAAGATGGACCGCCTGAGCCTCGACCTGGAGCGCATGCAGGCGCCGAAGGCCGCGGAGCCTGCGGCGGAAGCTGCCCCCGTGGTTCACGAAGATATTTCTGAAAGGAAACAAGAGCAGGCTGCCGCCCCGGCGCCGCGCGTCGAGCCGCCCCTGCCGAGCCCGGCGGCGATGCTGCGCGTCAACGCCGACACCCTGGATCACCTGATCAACGAAGCGGGCGAGGTCAGCATCGCGCGCTCGCGAATCGAGTCCGAGCTGCGCACGGTGAAACAGTCGCTCGGCGACCTCTCAGAGAGCGTCGCGCGGCTGCGCAGCCAGCTGCGCGAAGTCGAGGTGCAGGCCGACAGCCAGATGCAGTCGCGCAAGTCGGAGCTCGAGGAACGCAAGACCGAATTCGATCCGCTGGAGTTCGACCGCTACACCCGCCTGCAGGAGCTGACGCGGATGATGGCGGAGAGCCTGCACGACGTCACCTCGATCCAGCAGACGCTCCTGAAAAACCTCGGCGACAGCGAGGCGGCGCTGCAGCAGCAGGCGCGCGGCAGCCGCGACGTGCAGCAGGAACTGATGCGCATGCGCGCGGTGCCATTCTCGAACCTGAACGAGCGCCTCTACCGCACCGTGCGGCAGACGGCGCGCGAGGTGGAGAAGAAGGCGGAGCTCGAGATCGAAGGCAGCCAGGTCGAGCTCGACCGCGGCGTGCTGGAGAAGATCGGCGCGCCGCTCGAGCACATGCTGCGCAATTCGCTGGTCCACGGCATCGAATCTCCGGCGGCGCGCAGCGCGGCCGGCAAGCCCGAGAGCGGGCGCGTCAGCATCGCCCTCAGGCAGGAGAGCAACGAGATCGCGCTCATCCTGAGCGACGACGGCGCGGGGCTCGATCTGGACAGGCTCTACCGCAAGGCGGTCGAGCGCGGCATCCTGGAGCCGCACCAGCCGGCGAGCGACGCCGAGAAGATGCAATTGATCTTCGCTTCCGGCCTGTCCACCGCGGAAGAGGTCACCGAGCTCGCCGGCCGCGGCGTCGGCATGGACGTGGTGCGCAGCGAGATCACCTCCATCGGCGGGCGCGTCGATATCGCGACCACGCCCGGCAAGGGCACGACGTTCGCGATCTACCTGCCTCTCACGCTCGCGGTGACCCAGGTCGTGATGGTCCGCTCCGGTACCGTTCCGCTCGCCATCTCGGCCGCCATGGTCGAGAACGTGCTGCGCCTGAAAGCCGAGGCCATGGCCTCGCTGTACGAGCGCCGAGTGATCGAGCTCCAGGAGCGCTCCTACCCGCTGCATTACCTGCAGCAGCTGCTCGGCTCCAGCGGCGCGACCGAGATCCAGCCGTACAACTCGGTGCTGCTGCTGCGCAGCGGCATCCAGCGCATCGCGCTGCACGTCGACGAGCTGATCGGCAACCAGGAAATCGTCGTCAAGAGCATCAACCCGCAACTTGCGCGCGTGCCCGGCGTGGCCGGCGCGACCGTGCTGGCCGACGGCAGCATCGTGCTGATCACCAATCCGGTGCAGCTGGTGCAGCATGCGCGCCTCGCGCCCGCCAAGCCTTCGCCGGCGGCGCAGACCGCGGCCGCGCCCGAGCTCAAGGCCGCCGTGCCGATCATCATGGTGGTGGACGACTCGCTTACCGTGCGCAAGATCACGACCCGGCTGCTCGAGCGCGAGGGCTACCAGGTCATCACCGCCAAGGACGGCGTGGACGCGCTGCAGCTGCTGAAGGACACGATCCCCGCCGTGATGCTGGTGGACATCGAGATGCCGCGGATGGATGGCTTCGAGCTCACCAAGAACGTGCGCGCCGATCCGCGCACCGCCGGCATCCCGATCGTCATCATTTCCTCGCGCACGGCCGACAAGCACCGCAACCAGGCGGCGCAGCTCGGCGTCAACGCGTTCCTCGGCAAGCCCTACCAGGAGAGCGAGCTGCTGCAGCACATCGTGAGCTTCGTCGGCGCCGTCGCGCCGGATTCGATCCAGCAAATCCGCCTACACTAACGCCCGGACGCGGTCGCTTCATCAAGAAGGCGGGGCGGGACCATGAAGTTCGAGCTGCAGGAGCACATCGGCAAGTACCCGGTGGTCCGCGAGATCGGCAGCGGCGCGACCAGCCGCGTCTACCTGGCGCGTGACCCGTTCGCCGAGCGCGACGTCGCGGTCAAGGTGTTTCTGTTCAACACGCAGGCCGACCCGCACACCGAGCGCATGATGCACAAGGCGTTCCTCGCGGAAGCCTCGCTCGCCGGCAAGCTGAACCATCCGCACATCGTCGATATCTACGATGCCGTCGCCGAGCCCGACCACAGCTACGTGGTGATGGAGTATGTGCCGGGCACCACCCTCGAAGCGCACTCGGAGGTCTCGAGCCTGCTGCCGCCGGGCAAGGTGGTCGAGATCGTCTTCAAGTGCATCCGCGCTCTCGAATATGCGTACCAGAACGGCGTCATCCACCGCGATATCAAGCCGGGCAACATCATGCTGTCCGAGAGCGGCGAGACCAAGGTCGGCGACTTCGGCGCCTCGTTCCAGCAGCGCCACGGCCTGGAGAGCACGCAGATCACCGGCATCGGCTCGCCGGCGTACATGTCGCCCGAGCAGGTGCGGATGGAAAGCCTCAACCAGCAGACCGACATCTACTCCCTCGGCGTGGTGATGTACCGCCTGCTTACCGGGCGCCTGCCTTTCGAGGTCTCCACGCAAACCGCGCTGACCTACGCGATCCTCAACACCGTGCCGGTGCCTCCCATCACCCTGCGGCCGGACCTGCCGCCGCTGCTCGACCAGATCGTCATGAAGGCGATCCGCAAGGCTCCGGCCGAGCGCTACAAATCGTGGCTCGACTTCGGCAAGGACCTCTCCCAGGCGTTCGTGAACCTGCGGCTGAAAGGCGAGACGGCGTCGGAGTCGGAGAAGTTCAACAAGCTGCGCGACATGCCGTTCTTCCAGGATTTCGGCGACGTCGCGCTGTGGGAGGTGGTGCGCATCGGCAGCTGGAAGACCCTTCCCGGCGAGACCATCATCATTCGCGAAGGCGACCAGGGCGACAACTTCTACCTGCTGATCGAAGGCGAAGTCGGCGTGACGCTGCTCGGCAAGCCGCTCAACACCATCAAGCCCGGCGGCTGCTTCGGCGAGATCCTCTACTTCACCGGCGCCACCGGGCGCCGCACCACCACGATCGTGTCCGTGGCGCAGATCACGGTCATCGAGGTCAAGGCCATGGCGCTACGCGCCGCCACCGACGCCTGCCAGGTCGGCTTCAACAAGGCCTTCATGCGCGTCCTCGTCGACCGTCTCAGCCAGGCGAACCTCAAGCTCGCGAAGCGGTAGGGGCGCCGCTACTGCGGCTTCAGGCCGGCGCCAGGCCGGTTCTCGATGAAGAACTGCTGTCCGAGCAGCTCGCTCACCTGGGCGGCGACCACCCGCGCGCCGACGTCGTCCACGGTGCCCGCGCCGGTGGCGACGACGATGCGAACCGGCTTCGCTGGATACGGGTCGGCTGCGGCCGCTGCAAAGGAAACCGCGGCGGCTGCCAAAACGATGTGCCAAAGACTCGCCATGTCTAGCCCTCCCAAGAGCCTGGCTGCGATACCAAGGATAGCGCGCTTGCATCGCCACGAGGGGAAGGATGAGAATCACCGGACACAGGAGGCTTCGATGGCCAGCAATCCGAACGCAGCGCGCCGCTTAGAGACCATCAGAAAGCTTGCGATGGTCCTTGCGCTGGCCGTGACGGGCGCAGCGCTCGCTCAGGAGGCGCGCAGCCCCAACGAACCGGGATATACGGCCCCGCGCTCGCGCTCCCAGCAGGACGGTGGCGGCAGGCCTATGGAGGCGGGGCAGTCGTTCCGCGGCGAAGTGGAGGCTATCGACAGGGCATCGGGGACCATCACGTTGAAGCACAACTCAATCCCGATTTTCGGCGTGCCCGCGAGGACGATGGACTACCCGGTCAAGGACAGCTCGCTTCTTGAGCACGTCAAGGCCGGCGACCGTGTGAAGTTCGGCGCCGTCCTGCAAGGCCGCTCGCTGCTGATTACCAGCATCGCGCCAGCAAATTGAAGAGGCTCCTGAAAGTTCTGGTTCTCTGGGGCATCTGGTGCTCGGGCGTAGCGTTCGCGCAAGGCTATCCCGCCAAGTCGATCACGATGATCGTGCCGTTCTCCGCCGGCGGGCCCACCGACACGATCGGCAGGATCATGGCCGAGCGCGCGGGCCGCTCGCTCGGGCAGACGATCATCGTGGAGAACACCACCGGCGCCGGCGGCAGCATCGGGGTCGGCCGCGTGGTGCGCGCCGCGCCCGACGGCTACACGCTCAGCATCGGGCACTTCGGCACACACGTGATTGCCGGAGCGGTGTATCCGCTCAAGTACGACATGCTCAAGGATCTGGAGCCCGTGGCGCTGATCGCCAACAACCCTCAGGTCCTGGTCTCGAAGAGCGCGCTCGCGGCTAAGGACCTGAAGGAGCTCATCGCCTGGACCCGGGCGAATGGCGACAAGGTCTCCATCGGCACCGGCGGCGCCGGCACGCCCGCGCACGTGAGCGCCGTGTACTTCAACCAGGCCACCGGCAGCAACGCCCAGATCATCCACTACCGGGGCGCCGCGCCGGCGATGACAGACCTCTTCGCCGGTGTCATCGACCTCTACTTCGACCAGACCGCGACCGCAGTGGCGAATGCTCGCGCCAAGAGAGTGAACGCGTACGCGGTGACAGACAAATCCCGCCTGCCAGCGGCACCCGAAATTCCGACCGTCGATGAAGCCGGCCTGCCAGGTTTCTACATGGCGGTCTGGCACGCCATCTGGGTTCCTCGCTCCACGCCGAAGCCCGTCATTACACGGTTAAACGACGCAATCGTGGAAGCCCTAGCGGACCCGGCAGTTCGCAAACGCCTTACAGACATGGCCCAGGAAATCCCGCCGCGCGATCAGCAAACCCCCGAGTACCTGGGCGCACACCACAAGGCCGAGATCGAGAAGTGGTGGCCGCTCATCAAGGCGGCCGGCATCAAAGCCGAGTAGCGCGTCCTCGTATGTGTTTCGATCTCAAAACGAGCGCGGCAGGCCAAGGACGTGCTCGGCGAGGTAGGAGAGGATGAGGTTGGTGGAGATCGGGGCGACGAGGTAGAGCCGGGTTTCGCGGAACTTGCGCTCGACGTCGTATTCGGCGGCGAAGCCGAAGCCGCCGTAGGTCTGGAGGCAGACGTTGGCCGCTTCCCATGAGGCCTTCGCCGCGAGGTGCTTGGCCATGTTGGCTTCGGCGCCGCAGTCTTTCCTCTGATCGAAAAGCGCGGCGGCCTTGTAGCGCATGAGGTTGGCGGCCTCGATTTCCATGTAGCTTTCGGCGATCGGGAACTGGATGCCCTGGTTCTGGCCGATCGGGCGATCGAATACGACTCGATCTCTTGAGTAGGCAGTTGCTTTTTCAGTAAACCAGTATCCGTCGCCGATGCACTCGGCGGCGATGAGGATGCGTTCGGCGTTGAGGCCGTCGAGGATGTAGCGGAAACCTTTGCCTTCCTCGCCGATCAGGTTCTCGGCGGGGATTTCCAGGTTGTCGATGAATAGCTGGTTGGTCTCGTGATTGACCATGTTGCGGATCGGCTTCATGTCGAGGCCCTTGCTTTTGGTCTCGACGATGAAGACGGACATTCCCTCGTATTTCTTGGCCACGCGATCCAGTGGCGTTGTTCTTGCCAACAAAAGCATTAGCTCGGAGTGCTGCAGGCGCGAGGTCCAGACCTTCTGGCCGTTGACGACGTAGCGGTCGCCTTTCTTCACCGCGACGGTCTTGATCTTGGTGGTGTCGGTGCCGGCGCCGGGCTCGGTGACGCCCATGGCCTGCAAGCGCAGCTCGCCGGTCGCGATTTTCGGAAGGTATTGCTGTTTTTGTCCTGGAGAACCATGCCGGAGCAGGGTGTTCATGTTGTACATCTGGCCGTGACAGCAGCCGGCGTTCCCGCCTGAGCGGGTTACTTCCTCCATGATTACCGTGGCTTCCGTGAGCGATAGCCCCGAGCCGCCGTACTCCTCAGGTATCAGCGCCGACATCCATCCGGCCTTGGTGAGCGCATCGACGAACGCCTCGGGATAGGCGCGCTTTTCATCCACGCTCTGCCAGTACGCGCCATCGAACTGCGCGCACAGCGTGCGCACGGCGTCGCGGATCTCGGGGTAATTGTCGCGACCGAGGTTCATTTCCTGGGTTTCAGATGGGCCGAGGCTTCTTCCTCGATGCGGTGCCACACTTCCTCGGCCATCGGCTGGCGCGACTCCTCCAGGATGTGCCCGACGAGGCCCACCGCGCGAGCCATGACGCCGAGTCCGCGCACCGCCCTCCAGTCCAGCCCGAGCTCGCAGGCGAGGGCGCCGATCGCGCCGGTGGCGTTCAGGACGAGGTTCTTCTCGCGGGCGATCTCTTCCATGAGCTTGCAGTACTTGCCGTAGAAGCCGGTGTCGCGCGCGATCTCGAACAGGCGCACCGTACGTGGGTCGATGGGCTTGTGGATCGGGTGGCCGAGGCCGGGGATCCTTTTACTTTGAGAAATGAGCTTTTTCACATCAGGAGAACCCGAAGAAAAAGCCTCGGTTAAAAGACGGGCCACACCTTCTGTGGAGCCGACGAAAACGCTTCCGAGTCCGCACAAACCCGCCGCCACCGCGGCCTGCATCGCCTCGGGCGCGCCGAGGTAGGTGAGGCGGGCGGCGAGGGCGCTCGGCGTCACGCCGTGCTCGACCAATGTAACGACCATGGCGTTGAACAGGACTGATTCTTTTTGATCGGGGACCCTGCCTGCAAGCTCCAGGAAGGCCATGTCGCCGAGGTTCAGCTTGCCGAGAATTTCTCCCGGCAAATCCATGCCGCGCACCACGATGCGGTCGCTTGTCGACCAGGCAAGATCGGAACGGATCATCTTTTCAAGGCCTCCGGGTTGACGAAGTTGCGCGGCGGCTCTCCGGCCAGCATGAGCAGCATCTCGCTCGCGGCGGCGACGCTGGCACGCGCACGGGCCTGCTGCGTTACCGCGGCCAGGTGCGGCGTGAGGATCACGTTGTCGAGGGAGAAGAGCGCATGGCCAGCCTCCAGGCGGTAATGCTCGTAGACGTCCAGCATCGCGCCGGCGATCCGTTTGCTCTTCAAGGACGCAATCAATGCGCTTTCGTCGATCACCGCGCCGCGGGCGATGTTGACGAGCCATGCCGTCGGTCTCATCAGAGAAAGATTTTCCTGATTGATCAAATGATGGGTCTGGGGCGTCAGCGGGCAGGCAAGAATCACGAAATCACTGGTCTTCAGGAGATTGTCCAGGGCGGAAGGCTCCGCGTCGGGCGGCAGCCGATCCATGCGGCGCTGAGTTCCAAGGACGCGCATGCCGAATCCCTGGCGCGCGATCCTGGCGAGCCGGCCGCCGATCTCGCCTACGCCGACGATGCCGAGGGTCATGCCGGCGAGCTCGTGCGCATTGGCGCCGAGCGCTCGCGCGCGATCCCAGGTATCGCCGCGCAGCGCCGCGGTAATCGCCACCACGTTGCGCGCGAGCATCAGCATCGCCATGGCACAGTACTCGGCAACCGACTGGGCGTTGATGCCCGGAAGATTGGCGACCATGACACCGTGCTCGGTGGCGGCTGCCAGCGGAACGAGATCGGTGCCGGTGCCGTGCACCGCCACGGCGCGAAGGCGCGGCGCCGCGGTAAAGATGTCGTCGGGCAGCTTGCTGCGGATAATGACGCCGTCGGCGTCCCTGGCGAGCGCGCGAATCGTCGCCGGTGCGCTGTCGGGCGCCCGCACGACGTTTGCGGATCTTGAAAGAAGCTCTTCCCCCGCTGTCGCGATGGGGTCCGTTAGCAATACCGTTTTTAGGATGCAATGCCTCCGTCCAGCCCCTATTATGCTTGCCGACGGCCAAAAATGTCGCTGCCGCGACAAAACGTTCACGTAAACGGAAGCTAGAATCCCACCTCATGAAAGTCCTGGTCAGCGTCAAGCGCGTCGTCGACTTCAACGTCAAGGTGCGGGTCAAATCCGACGGCAGCGGCGTCGAGACCGCCAACGTCAAGATGTCGATGAACCCGTTCGACGAGATCGCGGTCGAGGAGGCGGTGCGGCTGAAGGAAGCCGGGGCGGCGACCGAGATCGTCGCCGTTTCCTGCGGCGCGCAGGCCTGCCAGGAAACGCTGCGCACGGCTCTCGCGATCGGCGCCGACCGCGCGATCCTGGTGGAAACCGACGCAGAGCTGCAGCCTCTCGCGATCGCCAAACTTTTGAAGAGCATCGTTGCAAAGGAAAACCCGAAGCTCGTGATCCTGGGCAAGCAGGCGATCGACGACGATTCGAACCAGACCGGCCAGATGCTGGCGGCGCTGCTGGGCTGGCCCCAGGCCACGTTTGCCTCGAAACTGAAAATCACGGGCGAAAAAGCGCAAGTCACCCGTGAAGTGGACGGCGGCCTGGAGACTCTTTCAATCAACCTGCCCGCGGTCGTCACGACCGACCTGCGTCTCAACGAGCCGCGCTATGTCACGCTGCCCAACATCATGAAGGCGAAGAAGAAGACCCTGGAGACGCTCAAGCCCGACGCGCTCGGTGTCGATGTTTCCCCCAGATTGACTATCTTGAAAGTCGTGGAGCCCTCGAAGCGCAAGGCGGGAATCAAGGTCGCCGACGCCAGGGCGCTGCTGGACAAGCTGCGCAACGAGGCGAAGGTGTTATGACGAGCCTGGTTATGGCCGAGCACGACCACAAGTCGGTGAAGAAGGCGACCTTGAATGCGGTCGCCGCGGCGCAGAAGATCGGCGGCGACATCGAGGTCCTGGTCGCGGGGCACCAGGCGGGGGAGGCGGCGAAGGCCGCGGCAAAGATCCCCGGCATCAAGAGAGTGCTGCACGCCGATGCGCCCCACCTGGCAGACTTTCTCGCCGAGAACGTTGCCGCAGTAGTGGTTTCCATTTCGAAGAACTACAGTCATGTTCTTGCGCCCTCGACTTCGAACGGCAAGAACATCATGCCGCGCGTCGCCGCGCTGCTCGACGTACAGCAGATCTCCGACATCGTGGCGGTCGAGGCTCCGGATACCTTCGTAAGACCGATCTACGCCGGCAACGCCCTGGCGACGGTGAAATCGAAGGATGCGATCAAGATAATCACGGTGCGCACCACGGGTTTTGATGCAGGTTCCGCAACCGGGGGCTCGGCTTCCATTGAAACTGTCCAGGTACCCGCCGATCAGAATATTTCCTCGTTTGTTAGCCGGGAAGTGTCGAAATCGGAGCGCCCCGAGCTTACCTCCGCCAAGATCATCGTTTCCGGCGGACGCGGCATGGCTTCCGGGGAGAATTTCACCAAGGTGCTCGAGCCGCTCGCCGACAAGCTGGGCGCCGCGCTCGGCGCCTCGCGCGCCGCGGTCGACGCCGGGTTCGTGCCGAACGACTGGCAGGTCGGGCAGACCGGCAAGATCGTGGCTCCGGATCTCTACTTTGCGGTAGGGATTTCGGGTGCGATCCAGCATCTCGCCGGCATGAAGGACAGCCGGGTCATCGTCGCCATCAACAAGGACGAGGAGGCGCCGATCTTCCAGGTGGCCGACTACGGCGTGGTGGGCGATCTGTTCCAGATCGTGCCGACCCTGGTGGAGGAGTTGAAGCGATGAGCGCCTACGTCGCGCCCCAGAAGGACATGAGGTTTGTGCTCAACGAGCTCGCCGGGCTGGCCGAAGTCGCGAGACTGCCGGGTTATGAAGAGGCAACCTCGGACATCGTCGAAGCAATCCTCGAGGAAGCTGGGAAGTTTTCTTCCGAAGTCCTTGATCCTATTAACTATTCAGGTGACCAGGAAGGCTCTGTCTGGAAGGATGGCGCGGTCACCACGCCGAAGGGTTTCAAGCAAGCCTATAAGCAGTATGTAGAAGGCGGCTGGGGCGCGCTGCCGTTCGGCCCGGAGTGGGGCGGGCAAGGATTGCCAAAGCTGGTTGCGACCGCGGTGGAGGAGATGCTCACCGCGTCGAACATGTCGTTCTCGCTTTGTCCCTTGCTCACGCAGGGCGCGATCCACGCGCTCGAGCTTTGCGGGACCGAGGCGCTGAAAAAGACCTTCCTCGGCAAGATGATCGGTGGCGCCTGGACCGGCACGATGAACCTGACCGAGCCGCAAGCAGGATCCGATCTCGCCCTCGTGCGCACGCGCGCCGTGCGCGATGGCGACCACTACCGCATTTCCGGGCAGAAGATCTTCATCACCTACGGCGAGCACGACCTGGCCGAAAACATCGTGCACCTCGTGCTCGCGCGCACGCCGGACGCGCCCGAAGGCGTGAAGGGAATCTCGCTCTTCATCGTGCCCAAGTTCCTGGTAAAGCCGGACGGCTCGCTCGGCGGGCGCAACAGCGCGAAATGCGCCTCGATCGAGCACAAGCTGGGGATCCACGCCAGCCCGACGGCGGTGATGGTGTTCGAAAACGCCGAGGGTTACCTGGTGGGCGAGGAGAACAAGGGCCTGTCGTACATGTTCATCATGATGAACTCGGCGCGCTTCAGCGTCGGCCTCGAGGGGGTGGCGATCGCCGAGCGCGCCTTCCAGCGCGCCCTGGCCTATTCGAAGGAGCGGCTGCAGGGCAAGGACCTGGTCGACGGCAAGACGGTGCCGATCATCCATCATCCCGATGTGCGGCGCATGCTGATGCTGATGAAGTCTCAGACGGAGGCGATGCGCGCCCTGGCGTACGTGGTCGCGGCCGCAATGGATTTCTCCCTAAAAACTAAAAACGAAAATGAGAGAAAAAAACATCAGGCGTTCGTTGATCTGATGATCCCGGTGGTGAAGGGCTGGAGCACGGAGACCGGCATCGAAGTGGCCTCGCTCGGCGTGCAGGTGCACGGCGGCATGGGCTTCATCGAGGAGACCGGCGCGGCGCAGCACCTGCGCGATGCGCGTATCACGACCATCTACGAAGGCACCACCGGAATCCAGGCAATGGATCTCGTCGGCCGCAAGATCGCGCGCGAGGGAGGGCTGACCGCAAAAACCTGGATCGCGGAAGTGAAGAAGCTCGACGCCGAGCTTTCCCGCTCTTCGAATTTCGAATCGATCAGAAGGAATCTTTCAGACGGCATCCAGGCTGTTTCCGACTGCGTCGAGTACATCGTCGCGGAGAAGGATCCCAACGCCGCCTTCGCCGGCGCCGTCCCGTTCCTCAGGCTGATGGGAATCGTCGCCGGCGGCTGGCAGATGGCGCGCGCAGCGCTGGTCGCCGAGAAAAAATTAGTCAGCGGGGAAACTACCGATAAATCATTCTACGAAGCCAAGATTGCCACGGCGCGTTTCTATGCCGACCATGTGCTGGTGCAGGCACCGGCGCTGCGCAATACGGTCGTGAACGGCGCCGCCGGTGTGATGGCGCTTTCCGAAGAGCAATTTCTAGCTGTTTAGACCGAAATAGCGCCGTAGCCGAAAATAGGGACAGACCCCATTTTTCTCAACGCGAAGCTAACGGAAAATGGGGTCTGTCCCTATTTTCTCTAGCTGCCCAGGCCGAAATAGCGCCGGATGCGGTCGAGGACGCCGACCTGCCGCTCCACCGCCGAGGGCCCGGCGGCGGCGAATGCTTCCCGCGCCTGATCGATCGTTCCGCGGCGCGTCGCGACCACCCGGCTGATCTGCTCGGCGATCTCGGGGCGCGATAGCAGCAGACCCTGCACCGAGGCGCGATCGAGCCGATAGCACTCGACGTCGGTTTTCGCCACCACGGTCGCGTGCCGCGAATCGCCGGCGAACAGCGCCATCTCGCCGAAATACTCCCCCGCATGCAACGCGCCGACGCGGCGCGGCGCGCCGCCGGGAGGCTCATAGAGCACATCGGCCTCGCCGAACGCCACGATGTAGAGCCAATGCGCGGCGTTGCCCTGCTTGGTGATCACGTCGCCGCGCGCGAACGGAGCGTACTGCAGCCGCTCGGCGATCTCGTTCTTCTCGTCGTCGGAGAAACCCGAGAACAGGTCCACCCGCCGCAGGATCTCCAGGCGGCGTGTATGCTCGCGCCGGCGCACGGTCTGGGCATGCGCCTCGTCGCGGGTGACGGCATGGATCGTACGCTGGGGCTCGGCGATCCGGATGCCGGCGCGCTGCAACGAGGCGAACAGGTGCACGCGCACCAGGGAGTCGGTGAGATCGTCCTCCAGCAGATTGACGAGAAAGTAGCGCAGCTGGTAGCGCAGGTTGCCTTCGTCGAAGCCGGCGAGCACGCAGCTCGGCGCGGGAGTGTGCGCCACGTTCGAGATCGCCACTTCGCGCATCTCGTCGTCGACCAAGGCGACGACCCGCGCCGGCGGCACGCCGGGATCGACCATGAACTGCAGGGTGCGGCGCCATTGCAGGGGGGCTCCCTCGCGCTGCCCGAGGATGGCAAAGCGCGATTTCATGAGCTGGCTGTTGGGAATGACGACGGTTTCCCAGTTGCGCGTCTCGATCAAGGTGGAGCGCCAGCGGATGTCGCGCACCCGCCCGATGAGATCGTCGACGCGCACCCAGTCGCCGACCTGCACCGAGTTATCGAGCTGGATCGCGATGCCGCCGAGCAGATTTCCGAGCGTGTCCTGCATCGCGAAGGCGATGACCGCAGTGAGGATCGCGGACGTGGTGACCAAGCTCGCCAGGTCGACGCCGAGGCCGCGCAGCTGGACGAACCCGTAAACTACGTACGCGACGGCGATGACCAGGTCCTCGACGATGCGCGGCAGCGCACGGCGCCCGAGCGGCAGCAGCAGGCGGAACACGGCGAAGCCGCTCAGGCGGATGAGCGCGATCGCGGAGACGATGTGGAACAGGGCATAGGTGGCCGAGGCGCTCTGGGGCATGAGCGTGTCGAGCAGCACCGCCGCCGCCTGGCCGGCGATCCCCAGGAAAAACAGCCACAGGGTGTTCAGGTAGACGCTGCGTTCGACAGGCCGAATCCTGAGCAGCGCCCCGGTGATGAGGAGCGCGACCACCGTCAGGTAGGGCGCGTCAGAATTCCAGAAGTGCAGAGGCACAGCCGCCTAGAGCTTGATCCTGCCGGCGAGGATATCCTTCCACATCACCCAGTCGCCCATGAAGCTGTAGAGCGGGTGGGTGAAGGTCGCCGGGCGGTTCTTCTCGAAGAAGAAATGGCCTACCCAGGCAAAACCATAGCCTGCCGCGAGGCCGGCGAGCAGCCACCGGAAGTCAAGCGTGGAGAACGCGTGCAGCAGCGCGATCAGGCCGAGGCTCGTACCCGCGAAATGCAGCCGGCGGCAGGTGCGGTTCGAATGCTGCGACAGGTAATAGGGGTAGAAGTCGGCGAACCGCGCGAAGCGCGAGAAAGCGGGTGTCGAGCGTTGTTCCATCGTCGCATTATGCCGCAGGTCACATGTTGGGGTAGTTCGGTCCGCCGCCGCCTTCGGGGGCGACCCAGACGATGTTCTGGGTCGGATCCTTGATGTCGCAGGTCTTGCAGTGCACGCAATTCTGGGCGTTGATTTGCAGTTTCGGGCTTGAATCAATATTCACAAATTCATAAACGCCGGCCGGGCAATACCGCTGCTCCGGCCCCGCGTACTGCTGGAGATTGACCTTTACCGGGACGGCGGGATCCTTGAGCGTGAGATGCACCGGCTGGTCCTCGTTGTGGTTGGTGTTCGAGAAGGAGAGGTCGGTCAGGCGATCGAAGGTCAGCACGCCATCAGGTTTGGGGTATTGGATGGGCTGACACTCATTCTTTCGCCTCAGCGATTCGTGGTCCGCGTGCGCGTGGCTCAGGGTCCACGGTGCCCTCCCGCGAAAGAGCACTTGATCCACCCCTACCATCAAGGTGCCGAGATACAAACCTCTCGACATCCACGGCTTGAAATTGCGCGCCCGATGCAGCTCCTCGTAAAGCCAGCTGGAGCGCCAGGCCTCTACGTAGGCCTCGAGCTCGTCGCCTGAGCGGCCGCTCTTGAGTGCCGCGGTCGCCACCTCGGCGGCGAGCATGCCGGACTTGATCGCGCAATGGCTGCCCTTGATGCGCGACGCGTTGAGGAAGCCGGCGTTGTCGCCGATCAGCGCGCCTCCCGGGAAGACCAGCTTCGGCAGCGACTGCAAGCCGCCCGCCGTGATCGCGCGCGCGCCGTACGCAACTCTCTTTCCGCCGGCGAAGAAATCTCTGATCGCGGGATGAGTCTTGAAACGCTGGAACTCCTCGTAAGGGGAGAGGTAGGGATTCTCGTAGCCGAGGCCGACGACGTAGCCGACCGCGATCTGGTTGTTCTCCATGTGATACAGGAAAGACCCGCCGTAGGTATCGGCATCAAGCGGCCAGCCTGCGGTATGCACGACGAGTCCCGCCCTGTGTTTTTCCGGCTTGACGTCCCAAAGCTCCTTGAGGCCGATGCCATATTGCTGGGGGTCGGCCCCCTCTCGCAGCCGGTATTTTTTCTCGAGCTCGCGCCCGAGCTGGCCGCGGCAGCCTTCGGCGAAGAACGTGTACTTGCCATGCAGCTCCATTCCCTGCTGATAGGCCGATGTTTTGTTTTTATTTTTATCAACACCCAAATCGCCTGTCGCCACGCCTTTGACGACATCTCTTTCAAAAAGAATTTCCGCTGCGGCGAAGCCGGGAAAGATCTCCACGCCCAGGGCCTCGGCCCGCTTGCCGAGCCAGCGGCACAGGTTGCCCAGGCTGATGATGTAGTTGCCGTGGTTTTTGAAACACTGCGGGAGAAGAAAACTCGGGGTCCGGAGCGAGCCCGTTTCGTAGAGGAACAGGAATCGATCCTCCGTCACAGGGGTGTTGAGCGGCGCGCCTTTCTCCTTCCAGTCGGGAAACAGCTCTTCCAGCGCGCGCGGGTCCATCACCGCACCGGAGAGAATGTGGGCGCCGATCTCGGAGCCTTTCTCGAGCAGGCAGACCGAAGTCTCGGGCGAGAGCTGCTTGATACGGATGGCGGCGGCGAGCCCGGCGGGGCCGCCGCCGACCACCACCACGTCGTATTGCATCGATTCGCGCGACATGCCCGAATTATAATCAGGCTCTCATGGAAGAAAAAAAACTTGTGCACATAGAGCGAATCCCGATACGTTGGGGCGACATGGACGCCATGGGACACGTCAACAACACCGTCTACTTCCGCTACATGGAGCAGGCGCGCATCGGCTGGTTCGACGCCCTCGTTCCGCAGGAAGCGGCGTGGAAGAGCACCGGCATCGTGATCGCCAACGCCAGCTGTAATTTCAAGCGGCCGATAAACTATCCCGGCACGGTGGAGGTGAGGCTGCTGGTCGGCAACCCGGGCGGCTCGAGCGTTCCGACTTTCTACGAGTTGCGGGTGAAAAACGAGCTCTACGCCGACGGCGCTGCCACGGTTGTATTCATCGACATGCAGAAGCAGAAGCCGATCCGCATCCCGGAGCAGATTCGAGACTTGCTAAAAGAGGCCATCCAATGAAAAAGGTATACGCGGACGCCGCCGCCGCCCTGAAAGGACTGCTGCGCGAAAACATGACCATCGCCGCGGGCGGCTTCGGCCTGTGCGGGATTCCCGAGAACTTCATCCACGCCTTGCGGGACAGCGGCACCAAGGGGCTCACCATCGTCGGCAATAACGCCGGGGTCGATGATTTCGGCATGGGGCTGCTGCTCAAGACGCGCCAGGTGAAAAAGGTCATCGCCTCCTACGTCGGCGAGAACAAGGAATTCGAGCGCCAGGTGCTGGCGGGCGAGCTCGACCTGCAGTTGACGCCGCAGGGAACCCTCGCCGAAAAGCTGCGCGCCGGCGGCGCCGGCATCCCGGGGTTCTACACGCGCACCGCGGCCGGCACCAAGCTCGCTGAGGGCAAGGAGACCAAGACCTTCGACGGCAGGGAATACGTGCTCGAGGACGGCATCCGCGCCGACTTGTCGATGGTCAAGGCCTGGAAGGGGGACAAGTCAGGCAACCTCATTTACCGCAAGACCTCGCGGAATTTCAATCCGATGATCGCCACCTGCGGCAAGGTCACCGTCGCGGAAGTGGAGGAGCTGGTCGAGGTCGGCGAGCTCGATCCCGACCAGGTTCACACGCCAGGCATCTACATCGACCGCATCATCCAGGGCGCGCGCTACGAGAAGCGCATCGAATTCCGCACTCTTGCCGGCGCAACCGGCAAGAAGGACTCGCCGATCCGCGAGCTGATGGCAAAACGCGCGGCGCAGGAGCTGCGCGACGGCTATTACGTCAACCTCGGCATCGGCATACCGACCCTGGTCGCCAACTACATTCCGGAGGGGATCGATGTCACGCTGCAATCGGAGAACGGGCTGCTCGGCATCGGCCCTTTCCCCGATGAAAGCAGGGTAGACCCGGACCTCATCAATGCCGGCAAGCAGACCGTTACCACCATCCCCGGGTCGAGCTTCTTTTCAAGCGCCGACTCGTTCGCGATGATCCGCGGCGGCCACGTGGATCTTTCCATCCTCGGGGGGCTGGAGGTGGCGGAGAACGGCGACCTCGCCAACTGGATGGTGCCCGGCAAAATGGTGAAGGGCCCCGGAGGCGCCATGGACCTGGTGTCGGGGGTAAAGCGGGTCGTGGTGCTGATGGAGCATACGTCGAAGGACGGCGCCTCCAAGGTCCTGAAGAAATGCACGCTGCCGATAACCGGAAAAGGCGTCGTCAACACGATCATCACCGACCTTTGCGTGTTTGAGGTGGAGCCCGGGAAGGGGCTGGTGCTGAAGGAGCTCCACCCGGGCGTCAAGCTGGAGGACGTACGGGCCAAGACGGCCGCGGAGTTTCGCGTCGCGCTCTAGTCTTTGTTTTCATGTAAACTCCTCCATCCCTACACGCCGTGGGTAAATGACGAAATATGTTTTTGTAACCGGTGG
>WNFI01072793.1_pt1 | contig 96621 bp, 89 predicted proteins | sample 5400471 | NCBI WGS metagenome assembly WNFI01 (sample SAMN13153348, study PRJNA577476) | soil metagenome | isolation source: 100 cm saprolite on Douglas fir-dominated hillslope | place: USA:California | collected 2013-09-17 | reverse complement strand
GGCGACTTATTAAATTGATTTTCAATTAATTAAAAGCTGTCCGGACACATTTCGGACAGCTTTTTTGTTTGCATTTATTGACGACTTCTCATAGCCAGACATAATACGAAAATCTAATGTCGCTCCCACCGCAGATTTTTCTCTCACTGTTTCAAGTAATGAAGTACCACACCTCCTGGCTTAAAAACCTTGGACTCAACAAGTTTTAATTTTAATTTCTCTTGCAGGTTGATACCTTCAAACAACCGTCTCCCTTCTCCTACAACTATCGGGTGAACCACAAAATGATATTCATCGATCAGACCAAGTTCTGCAAGTTGTGTAGCAAGGGTTACACCACCGGTAAAAATATTTTTGCCTTGTTCCTGTTTCAATTTAAGTATTTCGTCCTCGAGGTTTGTACGAACAATTCTTGTATTTTTCCCTTCAACTTTGTCGAGCGATCTTGAGAAAACAACAATTTTGTCGACAGCGACAAATGCCTGGGCAAATTCGTAACCTGGTTTTGTCCGCTCGGCAGGGTCTTTCGCCACATCGGGCCAATAAGGAACCATCAATTGATACGTTTTACGCCCGTAGAGGAGTGTGTCAGCATCTCGCGTGAGCTGCGTAACATAGGCAAACGTTTCTGGAACGGGACTGAATTTGGTATGGTCGATGCAGCCATCTAAAGTCATGTTGATTGCGAAGACTATATTTCTCATTTTTCATTATATTTATACACAACTGACCTAATTCCGGTAAAATTGGACCATTTTTCCGGTTACGCGGTATACAAAACGGATTTTTTTGTACCATTTATCAAAGAAAAGGAAATGGACGAAGTCTTAACAGAATTAACCATGGAGAAGCTCATGACGATGCCCAAAGGCGTATTGCGTGAGTTCGCTTCCCCGTTGAAAGACCGGACCGGTCGTGTGAAGATCGCCATGACCGATGCGTTTTTTATCTCGGACAGCACCATGGTGGCGGATACGGATACAGCCCCCTGGGTGCTTTACAACGATAGAAGCTTCGTCGAAATGAATTTCATATTGGAGGGACAAATTTTACAAACCCACGAAGGGTTGCTGGACCGGTATCACTATCGAAAAGGCCATCACCAGATCCTGTTCAACCCGTACACATTGGAAACGAATCAATTGGTTAGTACAGGAACGCATCGTGTATTTTCAGTATATGTTTTACCGGAGAAAATGATGGAGCTGTTCGCCGTGTACCTGGAGGAAATGGCCCCGTTTGCCGAAAAGTTGGCTAAGGGGGAACCCTTCGTGCTCCATGCCCCGGTGCAGGGCCTGACCAATGAGTTAAAATATTTTTTCGACAGTTTCTGGGCGAGGACCCTGCCCCCAAATGTCGGGCGCCTGTATTTCGAGTCCCGGGTCATGGAATTGCTGGCCCATCAATGTCACCTTTTACTGGAGGCGCCTGTACGGCAACCGGATATCGGGAAGGCCGATCTGGAAAAAATTTACCATGCCAGGGATATAATCCTCCGGAACCTCTACAGCCCGCCCTCGCTTGCGGAGTTATCCAGACAAGTATGCCTTAACGAATTTAAGCTGAAAAAATATTTCAGGCAAGTGTTTGGGCTGAGCGTGTTTGCGCTCGTTCAGGAAGAAAGGTTGAAACGGGCTAAACAACTCATCTTTGAAGGCGAGAAAAACATCTCTGCCATCGCTTATGAATTGGGGTACGCCCACCCCCAGCATTTTCAGCGGGCGTTCAAGCAGCGATTTGGCGTTACGCCTGGAAGCTTATTGAAATAGGAAGGGCAGCAAGGCGTTGCCAGGATCAAGGGACGATCACCAACCGCTTGCCATTGAGGTCGTTCCCCTCTAACATTTTCTTTACTGTTTTGGACATTGCCTAAATGAAAGAAGATGCCATCAATATATTGGTTTTCACATTACTAGATTCGCTAAACGCATCAAATCGTCTGCAAAATGGTTCGAGAATTGTCCTGCCAAGGCGACACATAGAGATACAAGCCTCCGCTTTGCGGGGGGTTTTGTCTTTCCAGAGCAGAGACGTCGCGATTGAAGGTTACTCCGACCTCAGACTTTTTACCGGGTTGGACAAAGCGCTTCTTATTGATTGAAAGCTTATGGCGAAGAGCGCGATAGATATTGAAATAACTGCAGACAAGGCAAATATCCACCATTCGATGTCTATCCTGTATGCAAAATTCTCCAACCATTCATTCATAACCAGCCATGCAAGTGGCGAAGCGATAATAATAGCCAGGATGACAAGCTTTATGAAGTCTTTTGCCAATAGCGCCGTGATTCCAGCAACTGAAGCGCCGAGAACTTTGCGAATACCGATCTCTTTGATCCGCTGCTGCGCGACAAAAATGCTTAGACCGAATAATCCTATACAGCAAATGACCAGCGCTATGCCAGCAGCGTAAAAGGTGATCTGCTCCCATTTTTTGTCAGTCTGATACACTGCTGAATTCTCATCATCAAGAAATTGATATTCGAAATAATGATCGGGGAATATTCTCTTGAATGCCCTCGATATAGCCGATAATGCCTGGATATCCTTCCCATTTTGAGCTTTTACCAAAATATTCTCTGTGTTCCTGAAATTCAACACCTCGGGCTGGATATCTTCTTTAAGAGAAGCATAATGATAATCCCTCACCACTCCGATGATCGTCCGTGAATGATGGTCATCGAGGTCCACCAGCTGATGGCCGACCGCATTCTTCCAACCAGCGGCTTTCTCAAAAGCCTCATTTACTATCACCGAACCCGCTGAATCTGCCTCATTTCGGCTATAAAAATTCCGCCCTTCTTTTAACGGGATTTCAAGGATTGATAAATAATTGTCGTCGATGTTGTTTCTTCTTACTGCCACCTCTTTTCCATTAGCAATAACCGACCCCATACTTCTCCCCATCACGCCAGCAACCCCATTAACAGATGGTGCCATAAGTAATGCATTCTTGAATAATTCCATGACATTCGTATCTGCCCTTTGGGGCGGCAAATGGATCTTGATAATATCATGGGGGTTGTATCCCAAGTCTTTGGATGAGATAAATTTCATCTGATAATAATATACGCAGGAGGCAGTCACCAATCCAATTGCCAGAGTGAATTGAAAGACAATAAGGCTCTTCCCAAAATAATTTTTTCCACCTAGCTTTTGTTTGCTGGTTAATGATCGAAGAGGATTGAACAATGAGATCACGAGGGCAGGATATAATCCTGCTACAATAATGCAACCAATCATAAGGATAGCGCCATCGACAAAGAAGCCTGCGTTTTCAGAAATGGAGAGATATATATTTTTGCCGGATAACTGGTTGAAAAGCGGGAGCAATAATTTGCTCGACAAGATCGCAAGCAAATAAGAAGTAAAACAAACGAGAGCCGTCTCTATCAAAAACTGTATGATAATACTTTTGCGACTGCTTCCTATGATTTTTCTTATCCCAATTTCTTTCGTTCTTTTCAAAGAGCCGGCAATATTCAGGTTAATGAAATTAACGCAGGCCATCAACAATATAAACCCGATGATCCCTGAAAGTATATAGGAATAAACAATATTGCTCGCGCCAGACAAACCTTTTTCCTCGTCAGCAGTCCCATATCCTGCCAACGTCAATGATTTTAAATGAATATCGGTAAAAGGCTCCAGCCCAAACTGGAATAATTGACCGGGATGCAAATTCGATCCGACGAACTGATTTTTTGTGCGTATGGTAAATACTTTTGAGAGTTTTTGTTCTACACTTTTGGCGGTTGCGCCAGGCTCCAATAAGATAAAGGTGGTAAGATATTGGTTCAGCCAATTGTCATCTTTAAACATTAATTGAAGGTAGCTGAACGAAATAAGTACATCAAATTGGATGGACGAATTGGCTGGTGAATTTTTTGCCACCCCGGTGACTATCAGATTTTCCATTCCCCTGCCCTCTTCGATCTTCAGTATTTTGCCGACAATATCTGTGGTTCCGAAAAATTTCAAGGCAGTATTTTCCGAGAGTACAATTGAACGCGGGTTTGTCAGTGCTGTTTTGGCATCCCCGGACAACAGTGGAAAAGAGAACATTCTGAAAAAACTGCTGTCAGCGTAGATGTTTTTGACGGCAATCGACTTATTGTTGCCGGTAAGATTTACGCCGTCAGTACCTAAAATCCGGACATAATCCGCGATTTCGGGGATCGAGGTCTTGAACGCCGGACCCTGGACTTGCCCGGTTGTACCAATTATTTGTTGAGTGCCATCGCTTGTATTGGAGATAAGGGTATTCAGACGATAAAGCCGACCCGCGTTGAGGTGAAAGCGATCATAGCTTATTTCATCTCTTACGAACAAGATGGCAAAAAGCGCGCAAGTCATCCCTAGAGTAAGACCTGCAAGATTAATGAGCGTAAAAGTCCTGTTTCGTAAAAGATGACGAAATGCTATTTTTAAGAAACTGGATATCATAGTATTGAAATCACGACTAAAAATATGCCTATTTCTCATTTAATTAAATATCAATTAATTATATGGGAAGCAAGGATAAAGAATTGTTTGTTTTTGATACAGTTCCTGTTCGATTGCGAATCACGAGATAAGCCTTCATTACGGGGGCTTTGCCATTTTAAAACACCTACCGGGTTCCCAGGCGCGGAAATCTACTTTTCCATTGGAGGCATCTAAGCGCTCTAACATTTTCTTAACTTTTCATTACTTGTTGGATAAAGCCGAAATGATATTATAAAATATTTGTATTCAAATAGATAGGATGGATAATTGCTTTAAGTCGGTCAAAAACCGGTTCGAGAATTGTCCTGCCAAGTCGACTATATTTTAAAGCCTGCTCCCAGAGCGGGGTCTTTGGTTTGAAGGACTGACAGAATTTCCCCTGTGATCCTCTTAGCGTTAATACTGGTTGTTTGTATTATGCTTTGCTCCTGGAGTGTCAATATTTTAGAATACCAGGCTAATAAAAATTCTAAGTATTTGTTTCCTCTTTCCCGGCAGTGGTCGCCCATTCAGAGCGGATCCTTTTCTTATCGATCTTACCCACGCTGGTTTTGGGAATGTCTGTTACAAATACAAATTCCTCCGGCATAGCCCATTTGCTTATTTGCCCTAGATCAATGAATTGCCGGATATGGTCTCTCAATTCGAGCTGTCCCACCGATGCATCGGAGCGCAACACGACCAACGCGTAGGGCCTTTCCCCCCACTTGGGATGCGGAAGCCCCACCACCGCCGCTTCGGCGACCGCCGTATGCAACCCGATCAGACCTTCCAGGTCTATAGAGGATATCCACTCCCCCCCGCTCTTGATTACGTCCTTGATCCGGTCGGAGATTTTGAGCGAATGTTTCGCATCTACGGTCGCCACGTCTCCCGTATGCAAGTAGCCGTCCTTCCAAAGGGCCGCTCCCCTGTCGGGATCTTTTACATAACCCTGCGTAAGCCATGGAGAACGGACCACAATCTCGCCGCTCTCTTTGTCATCTGTCGTCACAGGGTGCCCGGACTCATTCCAAACCCGGAGATCGGTGAGGATCGTGGGAATACCAGAGCGCGTCCTGGCAGCCAACTGCCACTCCATATCCATGTCCGCGTCCGCTATCCGGATATAGCTAGTGGCTATCACCGGGCAGGTTTCGGACATGCCGTATCCTACATTGACATCCACGCCCCGTTCCAGGGCCAACTTAGCCAGCGCCTTGGTCAAAGCTGCGCCTCCTATCATGACCTTCCATCCTGACAGATCCATCTCTTTTACTTCGGGACAAAGAAGGATCATTTGGAGTACCGTGGGAACGCAATGGGAAAAAGTGGGCCTTTCCCGCTTGATTAAATCGGCGACCACTGCAGGGGATAACCTGCCGGAATAGATCTGCTTCATGGAAAACATCGTGGCCAGATAGGGAAAGCCCCAGGCATGCACATGGAACATTGGTGTCAGGGGCATATAAACATCATCGCTGCGACAACGACCGGATGCACTATCCACAAATCCAAAGGTCACTGCCAGGTTCAGAGTATGGAGCACTAACTGCCGGTGCGTGAAATAAACCCCTTTGGGATCACCGGTTGTGCCCGTAGTATAAAAAGTCGTGGCAACGGCGTTCTCGTCGAAGTCGGGGAAATCGTATTGCGTTTCGGCAGCGTTGAGCAGGGATTCGTAGTCGGGATTGGTCGTGTATGTCGACGGACCGTCCGCCACCACGATGATATGCCGCACTGTTGGCATCTCTCCGGAGAACTTCTCTATGACGGGCAGGAAATCTGCGTTCACGATCAACACTGCGTCCTCCGCATGATTGATGGTGTATAGGATCTGGGCGGGCGACAATCGCCAGTTGATCGTGTGGAGTACATTTCCCGTCATGGGAATAGCAAAATAGCACTCCAGATACCGGTGGCTGTCATAATCCATAACAGCCACAGTCTCCCCTCCTCTCAGGCCCAATCTTTCCAGAACATTGGAAAGGCGTCTGACACGTTCGTTGAAAGTGTAATAATTGTAACGTACCAGGTCTCTGTATACAATCTCTCGCTCAGGTGCCAGCATTAGGGAATAAGCCAGCAGACTTTTGATCAGCAAGGGGGACTCATTGCTGGTAGCAGCAGGGGGTAACTTTTTTATTTTCATATGGCTAAATGTTGAATTAATTCGCCTTCGTTAAAGGTATGCGTTTAGTTACCTCAGAATTATTACTTGACACAAATAAAACGATACCGATGATTTTATTTCTGGTACAACATAAGTTCTCTTATCTGCAACTATGGAGCTGAATTGATGCATATGCATTGGTTATCAGTAGGCTACAAGTTCGAATCTCTTCAAGTCCATCAAGACCTCCCCCTTAATGGATCATCCGAAGGATAATCCTGTCATGAAGCGGCACAACGTAGCACCATGCTATATTCCCTGTTGGGATCATGCAAGCTCAAAGACGTCGATTTCGTTTTTATTTAACAAAGGAAGCATTAAATTCAAATTGAAATTTACTATTCATATATGACGAATTTATATAACAAAATTTATGGCAGGGCTAAATGGAGGATGCCAATTTTGCTATTTTCTTCCTTATTATTTTATAGTTGCACCACTGACCAACCTTGTTTCAACAGAGCGATTCAACCATCTTTTATCGGTTTTGCTCCTAACGAACTAGATACATTCATTTTAAGGCGATACAAAGCGAATGACAGTTTCAATTTAGCAATAGACACATTTAAAATTTACCAGCCGTATAGTAGTGGTCCGTCTAACAAATTGATCTGCTCTCGTATTTTCCGCAAAGGCCGCTGACCAATCCATTCTGCTGAACGGCTTCCTGAAACTCTCAGATAATCTTGTAACTGTACTGGGACAATATCCTCAAGGGTAGCTTTCTCTATTATATTATTGCCGGATATGAGACCAGCATCATTATCGCTTTTGTTTAGAATCGTAAGCTTTAAGCTCATTTTGATTGATACCAAACAATAAGATGTGGTTTATTTGGATTATACTTCGGATATCACCCTATAACTTAAAGCCGGATCGTTGTTGGGATATGTAAGTAAAATTGCCCTTGCCATCGTTTTTTAGCAATAGGCCGTAGTTGGCATCGTACTTGCCAAAACGTAAGCGGGACTGGTTAATATTGCCACATAGGAGCAAATCTTTATTCCCGCCATTGTCAAAGTCCAAAGCTTTTATGGTATATACCGGTGAAAATTGAGCCTCGATCGGCAGGTCTTTTTCATGGAGCCTTCCATGGGCATCGCTTTCAAAATAAGCCGTCTTCAGATAGTTGGCTAGTAAGTGATGAGCGCCGGAAAGCTCTTCCGTTGTAAAAACATCCGTTATCGTGGCATCTGCGTAGCTTTTATAATCCGGAAAACGTGAACGCATCATATTTATCTGATCAAGTAGTTCATCGCGTGTTACGTAGGGATAGCTTTTATGTTGGATGTAAAAACATAATATCGGGTCTACCGATCCGTTGTTATCGAAGTCCTTATAATATATCTCCGCCGGTTCCTGGTCGCTGGCTTTACACTGGGTATTTAATCCCAGGTTTCCGATCACCAGGTCCGGGTGACCGTCATGGTTCAGGTCTTCGACGAGCAGCTTGTTCCACCAGCCACTGGCGAAGGACCTGATTGCGAAGAGGCAGTTCCATCCATGGGAGGGCGGAGAAGGGAAAGTGGTCGGGCAATTTTTGGTAGCGCATATTGAACTGGCTAAAAAGGCAATCCGAATAGCCGACTTTAACAAGGCGCTGGATCTGCTCAAAAATACCGAACAATACCCGCATAATCTTGGTGAGGGCAAATTGTATGGAACAAAGGAAAACGATATTCATTATTTGCAGGGTTGCGCGTATGAAGGGTTGGGATTAAAACAGGAGGCCATCGCCTGTTTTCAAAAGGCGACTATCGGCAACGATGAGCCGGTACAGTCCATTTTTTATAACGATCCGCAACCCGATAAAATATTTTATCAGGGGTTGGCCTGGATAAAGTTGGAGGACATACCAAGGGCCTATTCTATTTTTAACCGGTTTATCCAATTCGGGAACCAGCATTTGAATGACCCTATCCAGATAGATTATTTTGCGGTCTCTCTCCCTGACCTGTTGGTTTTTGACCAGGACCTGGATCTTAAAAATAAACTGCATTGTCTTTATATGATCGGATTAGGGTGGTTGGGCCTCGGAAATTATAAAGTTGCCGGACATTATTTGCAAGAGGTGCTTAATAACGATTTGTATCACCTGGGGGCTAACATACAAATCAATATGATCGACTTTTTAAAAAAGACTCATTTTCCCGTTCATCTGCTGCAGGCTGTCAATGATCAAACCGGTTCATAATATCCCATCAACCTACAACATTTAATCAGCGATATATCCTGCGTATATCCTTTATTTCGGCTTTGGGAGGATATCTTTTTGGTTTTGATTTTGCGGTCATAGCAGGTGCGCTTCCCTTTCTCAAGACCGTATTTGCTTTGAATGCCTGGTGGGAAGGCTTTCTTACGGGTTCCCTCGCGTTAGGCTGTATATTCGGCTGTCTTGTAGCGGGGTCCCTGGCCGACCGTTTTGGGCGAAAGCCCGGGTTGATCACTGCTGCCCTGATCTTTGCCCTCTCCTCATTGGGCATGGCAATTGCCCCGAGTTTTATTTTTTTTGTGGCCATGCGTTTTTGCGCAGGAATTGGGGTGGGAATGGCTTCTATGCTGAGCCCCCTGTATACCTGGATGGGAAGGGCACATTCGAGCAATTCACCATCCAATATAATCCGGAGGCTTGATGCCGTTTAATCTTAAATATACCAACATCTGCGCCCGGTGATGTGTCTGATGATCATTCAGAAGATTAATTATTTGAAGTTTGTTCATTGGCCCTGCGAAAAAAGATACAGTATCCGATAGTCTGGCTAGGTCGAAATGTTGCAATACATCTAGCGCAAAATCATATGTTTTGCTTAATGTATGCATGATTTCTTCTTTTTTAACCAGTTTTAGGTCTGATTTTGTAATCGGGTTTTCTGAATTACTTAGATAGGATGAGCATAGCCACCGCATATTTGAACAAAGGTGAATAAGTTGTTCACCGAAGCTCATTTCGGTTGGTGCTGGCTTAAAGGCATAATTTGTCTCTGGCATCAAATCAGCAACTTTCATTGTATATTCCTTCGAGTGTTTTAATTTCGAAATTGCTGCGCTTATAAAGAGGGAATCAATTCTTTGCGCATTCCCATTTAAATTTAAAATCATTAGAAAAAGTAGCGCAAGCATTAAAAACTTCATATAGTTAAGTTGAAACTCAAAAATACGTAAAAGGGGTTGATTCAACCCGAAAATTGCAAACGGCCCTTGCTTCTTTGAATTCTTAATTGCCCAGAACCCTTTATTTCCGGGAATTCGCAATCTTAAAAGACAAGTTGTTGTAAAGGATTCTACAGGTAGAATATATTCAGATATCGAATGGATGAAACTTACTACAACGTATAAATATAAATTTAATCTTATAGACTCGACCGATAAAATTCTTGTTTATAGTATTGTCAAAGTAAGCGTCTGGCTAAGTGCATCTAGTTTAGCAAAAACGATATATTATTGCAGTGTAAATGCGACAATAATAGTGGCTGAATGCGAAAAGTTTTGGGTAGTTTGACGTACGCTAGCCGGTCGCTGTCGCAAACAGCCTTTTATTTTGTCATATTCAGCCCCTATCCCAATCCGATTTTCTCTCGATCTTTGTATTGAAGTTAGTTTACCTAAAATTATAAAAGCATGAGCAAGATAAAAGTAGCAGCATTTTCAGTTTCCCTGGATGGATTTGGAGCTGGACAAGACCAAAGACTAGAGAATCCACTCGGCGTGCGAGGCGGAGAGCTTCATACGTGGATCGTTACCACAAAAATGTTTCATCGTATGACCGGCAAAGAGGGCGGAACTGAGGGAGTGGATAACGACTTCGCTGAGAAGTCAATGGAGAATATTGGCGCGTGGATTATGGGACGCAATATGTTTGGGCCCATTCGTGGACCCTGGCCGGATAATGAGTGGAAAGGCTGGTGGGGTGAAGAGCCGCCATATCATGTTCCTGTCTTTGTTTTAACCCATCATGCAAGAGAACCACTTAAAATGAAAGGTGGAACAACATTTCACTTTATTACAGGTGGTATTGAATCCGCCCTGGAAGAGGCCAAAAAGGTCGCGAATGGTAAAGACATACGCATTGGTGGCGGAGCTTCGACCATCCGTCAATTCTTACAAGCAGGCTATATTAATGAAATGCACCTGGCATTCTCCCCGATATTTCTTGGTAGCGGAGAACACTTATTTTCGGGAATAGATATGTCTGCTTTAGGCTTCAATCAAGTCCAAAAAATAAATGGAGAAAAAGCAACGCATATTATTGTAACAAAAAATTAGTGCAAACTGTGTATGCTCTCCCGGCAAGTCATAGGATTCCCCAAAAATGCAATTTTGGGCAAGGGGTTCCAAGCAAAGCCTTCAGGTTCAAAAAATCCTGAAGGCTTTTTATTTCCAGATTGCTGCAACAATACACCCGCGATGGCGATTCTCCATCGCTTAAATTTATGCATGGTGCTTTCTTATCTTTATCCGGATGAACTTAGCCGCGGGCATATTGCTCTCCCCGACAACATTGTTTATCGAGAGCAATACATTGGTCTCCGGATAGTAGGCCACAGTATTGCGTTCGGGAACCGGATAGGGCACCACCACGAACAACCTTGCTATGCGCTCGATACCATCGTCATAATTGAACAGGTCTACCTTTTCACCCTCCACGTAACCGGCTTTCTCCATATCCTTCCGGTTCATGAATACCACCCGCCGCTCGTTCTTTATTCCGCGATAGCGGTCTTGCAATCCATAAATGGTGGTATTAAACTGGTCATGGGTACGGGTCGTCGCCAGTATGTATTCATCCTCAGCCAGTGTATTGACGGGCAGGCGGGTAATGGTAAACGCCGCCCGGTCGCCAAACCGCTCAGTAATGAACTTACCGTCCCGGGCCGGATTGGGCAAATAAAAGCCGTTTTTCTCCCGGACACGCTTATTGTAGTTCTCGAAACCCGGGATACATTTTTCGATGATATCCCGGATATCATCATAACTGTTCATGTACCGGCGCCAGTCGACGACGGACCGGCTGCCCAGGGTGGCCATGGCCATCCGGCAGACGATCTGAGTCTCATTGATCAGTTGGTCGGAGACGGGTTTCAGGATACCCTTTGATGCCTGCACTACGCCCATCGAATTTTCGGTGCTGATAAATTGCAGCTCTCCGTTGACGATATCTTTATCGCTCCTCGACAGGGTGGGCAGGATCAGCGCCTCCTTTCCGTGCACCAGGTGACTGCGGTTGAGCTTGATGGAAACATGCACGCTCAGTTTCAGCTTTCGCAAGGCCTCGGCAGTATAAGGGGTATCGGGTGTGGCCGAAAGGAAATTCCCGCCCATGGCAAAGAACACTTTTCCCTTGCCTGCATGCATCGCTTTGATGGCGTTGACCACATCATACCCGTGCCGGCGCGGCGGTTCAAAGCCAAAGACCTCCTTCAAACGATCGAGCTCCCGGTTGGTGGGCTTTTCATTGATCAGCATGGTGCGGTTACCCTGCACATTGCTGTGTCCCCTCACCGGGCAGATGCCTGCCCCAGGTTTGCCGATACTGCCCTTCATCAGGCAGATGTTGACGATCTCCCTGATCATGTCCACGCCGTTAGGCTGCTGGGTCAGACCCATGCCCCAGCACCAGATGATGCGCTTATTATTGGCCAGCATCCCGGCGGCAAGGCGAATATCGGCGGCGGGGAGCCCGGCCGCGGCTGCCAGCTCGTCCAATTGGTAGTTGTCGAACTGTTGGATAAATTCAGTATACCCGGCCGTCTTTTCGGCAATGAATTCGTTGTCCAGTACCTTTCCGGGGGATGCTTTTTCGGCTTCCAGCAGCAGCTTTTCAAAAGCCTTTAACAAAGCCATATCCCCGTTGATCTTAACCGGCAGATAAAGATCGGCCAGTTGTGTTCCCTTTCCTAAAATACCCGACATCTCCTGGGGATTCCGGAAGGCCATCATCCCCGCCTCCGGCAGCGGATTGATGGCGAGGATCTTGGCCCCATTCTTTTTTCCCTTCTCCAGTGCGCTCATCATCCGGGGGGCATTGGTGCCCGGGTTCTGCCCGATGATCACGACCAGGTCGGTGTCGTAAAAATCATTCAGCGTTACGGTTCCCTTGGCAATCCCAATCGTCGGCCCGAGGGCGGTGCCGGAGGTCTCATGACACATATTGGAGCAATCGGGCATATTGTTGGTGCCAAACTCCCTTACGAAGAGCTGGTACAAAAAGGAGGTCTCATTGCTGGTACGCCCTGATGTATAAAAAATGGCTTCATCCGGAGAGTCCAGCGCCTTTAGATGGGCGGCGATCTTTGCAAAGGCATCATCCCAGCTGATCGGCTGGTAGTGCGTGCCCCCTTCCGGCAAATACATCGGCTCGGTCAGCCGCCCCTTCTTCCCGATCTCAAAATCGGTCAGCTCCGCCAGTTCGGCTACCGAATAACTGGCGAAGAACTCCGCGGTCACTTTTTTGGCGGTCGCCTCTTCCGCCAGCGCCTTGGCGCCATTCTCGCAATATTCGCCAACCGGCGACCGGTCATCATCCGGGTCGGGCCAGGCGCAGCTGGGGCAATCAAAGCCGCCTCGCTGGTTCATGGCGAATAGCGCTCTTGTTCCTCTCAAAGGGATCCCCTCTTCCATGACATCACTCAACGCCGCAACGACGGCCGGGACACCGGCCGCCCACCTTTTCGGTCCCGTTGCCTTTAGATCCAACAGCTTTTCCGGGTTTTGAGCTGAAGGCACTTCATTATTTTCCATTGTTATATATTTTTAACAAGTTTTTGTTTCCAGCGGATTGGGGTAATTGTCGCTCTGATCTTCGTCCATGTTATCCAGGCAGGTAAAGTCCTTTTCAACCAACAGGTATAAAGGACTGCTATCATTTTCAAAGCCGACCTTTTCCGTATTCACCAGTTCGGCGACCATTTGCTTCGGGATGAAAAGGGTGATGACGTTGTTCACAAATTCGGCGGCTAATGCATCGCCATCCATCGCCTTTATTGCATAAATAAGCGACCTCCCTGCAAAATCCGTTTGCTCCCGTAAATAACCGGTTTCGGCCAAGCCGGCGATATCGCTTTTGGTAAGGCGATAACGCAATGAGTTGCCTTTAATCCTTATTTTCATCTGCGTGCATTAAAATACGGTGTTCCATTGTATAGATATTAAACCTTTGCTGGCGTAGAAAGCCGGCAAAGGGGATCCTATAAAATCTCCGAGCTGGCCAGCGTTTGGATCGATTCGCCGACGGTCGATCTTCCTACATTGTACAATTTCATTGGGATCGGTTCTGGGGGATTTTTCACCGGGCTTGTAATTTTCCGCTTTCGATATTCTCTTTGATCAGGTCGACGACCTTATTACAAAGCTTTATAGGTTTCTTAATTAGGAAGGTTGATCAAATATACAATATTTTGCTTATATCATAACAAGATGAATCTGGGGAAAAAGAAGGGCAAATAGAAATGAAACTGAATACCTTGGTTTTCAAATTTCCAGGTTTGCTAGTCGCCTCAAGTCTGTGGGAAGTTGTTCGGAAATTGTATAGCTAAACAAATGCATCTCGAAAAATTGTAAATCGTTCAATTATAGGACGATAGTAATTCGAATCCTGTCATCATGCGTTGGCAATTCAAATACCCGTCCTAGTGCTCTTTCCCCTAGAATTTTTCTCCTTTTCTCTAAGATAGCCTTTGATATATTCATCAGCCTCCAGATTCTCTTTCAACTTGACAACCGGATTTTTCCGCGAACTCACATCCTCTGCAGGATTATATCTCCAGTAACTATCTTTTGTTCCAGCCTTGATTACTTGCTTAAAGTATAAAAAATAATTAGCGGTTGTTTCTCCCGTATATTTATCCAATAAGAATTATCGAAATCTCTTACACAAATTTTCCGTTATATCAATGGCGGAAATAAAGTCGCTTTTCAGGAACAACCTAAATTGCGTAAGACTATTTGAGCGATGCCGATTACCCTTTCGTTTGTTCTTGGCGACATACTCCTGGTAATAATCCAAAAAATTCGCCTTGAACTTATGAGCTGGAATAAATCCCGAACCGATTGCTTGTTGCTCAAGCAGTAGCTCGGTTTTTTTTGTAGCAATAAGTTTTAGAGCTTCTTTGTTGTGGTTTCTTTCTATTCGGTCTTTGGGGCTGGTATAAATAAATATCCCTGTGGCCAGACGTTCTCCTGCTTTACGTCCATATTCAGCAAAGAAATAGGCTTTATCCCCCTTACTATTCTTCCTTTTCACGATATTCATAACACGACATTTTGTAAGGTGAAAAAATAAGGCATCAATGAATATGCCATTTTCGGAGAAATGGTTGGCGAATTCACGCATGGATCCTCGTTGAATTCGGGTATACCCCAAAGTGATGAAAAGCGGAAAAAATCAACTCCCTCAGTTTCAAAAAAGTTTTCATCTTTTTTTGAAGGCCCGAAAAATAGCTAACAGCCGATTACATGTGCTGCCAAAAAGTGAGCGCGAGATCCACTAAAAGGATAACCGAGAAAGCGAAAAAAAGCGGGAGAATTTGACACACCTAAAATAAAATGGTCTTGTAAATCAATTATTTACAAGACCATTAAGTGCCCCTGGCAAGATGGAATTCGAACCAAATTATGGAGGGGCTAGTGGCCTTAAGTGCTCTAAATTCACTTATAACCAATGAGTTGTAAAAAGATTGTTGCTCGGCCACATAGCATTATGTTTTAATGCTTCCAGAATAACCGGGATACCGGTGGCTCTTCCTTCCGTCAGTTCTAGTTACTGGAGAAATATCCTCAAGTATAGCTTGCAGAATTTTCTCCAACCCTTAATGGTGCGTTTTCTGGGAGCTTACATTATGACGGTGCTGCCTGTTTTGTGTTTTCTATTTCATTGAGTGAAATCCTACTTTGTTTCCTTCGGTGTCGGTGAAATGTGCCATGAAACCATTTGGGCCTATTGCGGTTTTAGGCAAAAGTATTTTTCCACCTGCAGCCTCAACTTTTGAAAGTGGAACACTTAAATCATCGCCTCCATTGAGGTAAACTAACGACCCCTTTGGTGAAGGTTCATATCCTTCGCCTTGAATGATACATCCACCAATACCACCAGTTTGCAATTCTGCCGGAAAGAAAGCGGATTTCATCCCCATTGCTTCCATTACTTGCAAGTTGGCGCCAAGAATTGTTTCATAAAACGTTTTTGTATTGTCGAAGTTTTTTACGGGAATTTCAAACCAGTTGATTGCATTTTTCATGTTGTTTTACTTTTATTGGTTATTAATAATCGTTATCAAGCAGAAAACGTATATAGGCCAAAAGGGTACATTTCTTCGGCAGCTAAATTTACTTCAATGTGGCCAACAATGTTTTAATAAGCCCTGATTTATCCTTCTTAATTTGTTTGGCAAATTCTTTGGCCTGTGGATGCACCACCTGATATTTTTCACTCCAGGCAATAATTTCAACCAGTACAGGTATCAGGTCAATGCCTTTAGGGGTAAGCCTATAAAGGATTTTCGCCTTGCTTTCTGGGTGTTTGTGCTTTGAAATAATATAGGCACATTCCAGCATGGCCAGCCGGTCAGCAAGGGTATTAGTAGCCATCCCTTCACCCCCTTTTAGAAAATCTCCATAAGTACTTTTCCCTTTAAACATCATATCCCTGATAATAAGTAGCGACCATTTATCGCCAAAGATATCAAGGGCGGTGCTTATCGGGCAGTCCGACCTGTAAGTAATTTTTCTCTTCTTCACAGTACAAATTTAACATTTCACTTGCAAAATTAAAGTAAATTATTAGATTTGTACTTTAAAAACGAAAGTGAATTAAAAAAACCATAAATCCATGAGTAAATTGCAGGTAGGGGCGAAAAGGAACAATGACCGAAAGACTAATTGAATTAGTTCCCGAGCAGAAGACTGTCTGGTCCATTGAAAGTGATACGATGGGGATGAGCAAAATGCTTAAGGACACCCGGTTTTGTTTTAATCTTGAAAGATTAAGCGATACTAAAACAAAGGTTACGAGCGAAACATGGTACCGACCTGCTAATATCATTGCAAAAATCATGAACGGCATAATGATGAAAAAGATGATCTCAAAAGCCCAGGAGAAAATATTGAACAACATAAAATCACTCACCGAAAAATAAAAGGCGATGACAACATTATACAACGAAATCATCATTGATGCTCCTATCAATAAGGTCTGGGAAGCACTTTCCCATATTGAAGAACTTGAAAAGTACGATCCGACTGTAAAAAAATCACAGGCGCTTTCGCAAATCACAAGTGGCATAGGTGCAATAAGAAAAGTAGATATGAACGACGGAAAGAACTGGTTTGAAGAGAAGGTAACTGTATCGCAGCACAACGAATTGCTGGTGTATGAACTGACGGCCTGTTCCTTTCCCGTTCAAAGGCTAAAGCATAGTTATACGTTTGAACAAACCGGCCACCAAATCAAAGTAAAGCAGGTTATGGAATACCAAATCAAGTATGGCATATTCGGAAAAATACTAGATGCTTTAATGATACGTAAACAATCAAATACCGGTATAAAAAAGTTTTTTTCGGGGCTTAAATCTTATACAGAAAGAGGATAATTTTGAATATGGCATATAATGAATCATTAGCAAACAGAGTCCGTAGGCATTATTAAAGACGAGTTACTGTGCCGCATTGATCCGGACCTTCACGAAGCAGTCAAATAGGGTTCAGCGGGCAAAAATGGCAGAAACCATATTTTGGCATTTTTCGGATATTTCACCGGGCCTATAGGACAGGTCATCTTCCAGCCAGGAAACCAATAGGCTCATGACGGCTGCCCCTGCTGCGTCCGACAGGTAGTTGAGTACTTTTTGGTCTGACTTTGTTTTTCTGAATTGGGAACTGTACTTTTTTTTGACTTTTAAAGCTATGTTATTCCTGAAGAATGCAGGCATAGTATTCCCACCTTGCTGCATTAACATGGCCTTTGCTAATTGCACGTTTTCGGCAAGATGGTCAAACAAATTTAAAAAGTCGATTTCACCGGATGCATTCACATCGTCAAACAATTTTACGTTCAGGTTATCAGGGCCGCCGAACAAAAGCTGTTCCTTGCTCTCGTAGTGAAAATAGAAGGTAGAACGGCCGATATTTGCCTCGTCGAGAATATTCTGGATGGTAACTTTTTCATACCCCTTCTCCAGTATTAATTTTATTAAGGCCTCGGTCAGACTTTTTTTTGTTTTCTGAATTCTCCGGTCTGTTTTTTTCTCCTTCATTTTATTGAACTTTTTTTCCCGTTTGTTCAAAAATGGACAATCGGCGGTATTCATACCTTGTATGTTTTAGAGATCAGGACTAGATTTGCAAAAACAAAACAGTCTGTTCAAAAATAAACATAATGTTCAATAATATGAAAAAGCATCTTGAAAAGATCATTTCCTATGGGCTCTACCCAGCGCTATTAACGATAGTCATGCTGGCCATTACCTTGTCGGTAGATGTCGGCTTAGACTACAAACTGGTTTCCGGGATCATCACTGTTTTTCTGGTGCTGATCCTAGTGGTGACGGAAACGATATTTCCGCTGTCAGTGGAATGGAGGATGACTAAAAGGAGTTTTTGGCGGGACTTGAAGTATATATTGATTGATGCACCGGTGGTTGCATTGATTAATATGGTATTTGGCTGGATAGCCATTTACTACAGCGAAAGGCATACGGGCTACTTTCTTCACGCCCCCATCATAGTGAGTGTGGTTGCCTACCTGGTGGTATTTGAGTTTTTTCAATATTGGTATCACCGGCTAAGCCATGACGCCAAGGGAAAGATTGGTCGGTTTCTTTGGAAAGTGCATGTAGCGCACCATTTGCCTGACAAGGTATATGTTTTCATGCATGCCGTTTTTAATCCGATCAATGGTTCTATAGCTACCATCATCATTCAGGTGCCACTGATACTGCTGGGCATTTCACCGGAGGCTACTATGGCGGCTACGATGTTGATTGGCCTGCAAGGTTTGGTGTCACATTTCAACGTGGATGTTAAGGCCGGGTGGTTGAATTATATTTTAATTGGTACGGAGACGCATCGCTACCATCATAGCGCAAACAGGAACGAGGCAAAGAATTATGGAGTGGTATTGGCGATTTGGGATATCGTATTTGGGACATTTTATTATAGACCGGGCGCTTTACCTATAAAATTGGGTGTGGATAATCCGGAGGACTATCCGGGATCTCAGAATCTTATTGGTATTCTCCTTTTACCGTTTAAAAGATAAAAATGTAATATGTCGTCGGCTACGCTTATTCTTATTTCAATCATCATTTTTGGTTTATCGGTAATAGTACCGGGCTTTCTCATGTACTATGTTCTGAAAGCAAACAGAGCTAACATAAGAAGACCTTCCCCCGAATTCAGAAATATTGTTTTGTACCTGGTTTGCTGGTGGCTACCACCTCTATATAATCCAATTGGGCTTGCCGGTAAAATTGCTGTGCCTGGAAAACTTAAAATGGCTTTGCGGTGCCCAATTGTTGCCTCCCTTTTTCTTATACTTTCATTGATAGATTCAACAATTTTTTTCCTCTTTTATCAACTTGCCGTCAGGAGTAAAAAAAAGTGTATAGTGATCTTTAAAGGCGTAATGGTCAGCGTCCAAATTAATTCCATTATCAATCTGTGCAGTTGCAACGATTGATGTTTCGATTACTACTGCTAAAGTCATAAATAACTTTTTCATTTTGCTAATTTTAATTGTTAATAAATAGTAGTTGCTATTATAAGGCCTCGCCCAATGCTACCTTTAACCCATATTGTGCCTTATTATATGCTGCCACGGACTTAAAATAATCTAACTGTGCCTGTACATAAAACTGTTGTGCCTGAAAGACCTCAAATGGCTTTGCCGTACCCAACTTTTGCCGTTCTATACTTTGATCCAAAGACTCTTCGGAAGACCGTAAGGCTTCTTTCGCAATCGCTATTTGTGCGTCTGCTATTTGAAGTTGTGCAGTAGCAATAGTTACTTCCTCCCGGTATTGGTTTTGAAATTGCTCCAATTTATTATTCTGTATAGCGATTTTGGCGTCCCATTGTTTTAAATCCCCTTTATAACTCAGTCTTCCAAATGGCAATTTCCAAATCAATGCACCGTTCAACTGATAGGTGCTTTGTACCGGACCAGCATACGCTCCGAATGCGCCGTTATCCAACCCCACGCGCAGCTTTGGTAGCAGCAATCCCTCATTAGCCGTTTTTCGGCCAGTTTCAAACGATTGTAATTCCGCATTCAATCCTAAATATTCAGGTCGCTTTGTAAATCCCGATGTTAAAGATGTGGTGTCTATTATTTGTTTTTTGAGTTCTAATGGCGCTAAAGACGTATCTGCGCTTATCAGGGAAATATTCGATCCCATATTCAACAAAGATGCGAGCATGGCAGATTTCATTTGCCAGTCGCCCTTTGCTTGTAACATGGAAATTTTGAGGTGATTGTAATTGCTTTGAGATAGCAGGTAATCAGATTGATACAATATGCCGGCGTCCACCTGTACTTTTATCTGCTGTGAAAGCGTATCAGACTGACCAACTAAATGCCGAAGGAATAGATATTGCAATTGTTCCGCCTGTAGATCAAAGTACGCTTCAACTGCCGCCAGGATAGCCTTATTCCTTTCAGCCAGACTTTGATAATTTATTGCTGCCGCCTTCTGTTTACCAGCCAGTAATGTATATTTCCCTTTGCTGAAATCGATTTCCGCCGCTACACCCAGGCCCGCCCAAATATTGTTGCGATTAATATCCGTATAGATCTTCCCATCCGTATTCATCGCCGCACCGTTCAGGTAATGTGTGGTAAATCCTGCGTATATATCGGGAAGCCACCATTCTTTTGCTTTTATCTGGTCGGCTATTGCCTGCTGATATTTCAATTGATATTCCTTAACGGTTAAGTTGTTTGCCCCCGCCAGTTTCAAGACCGTTTCAAGATCTACCGGAAGGATTTGCTGTGCATTTATGGCAGAGGTCGATACGACCGATAAAAAGGCGATTACGATTCGTTGTATTGAAAATTTTAGTATCATCTTTGATCCTCCTTTTTATTAGTTGTTCAGGGATTTGGTTTGCACTATAGCTCCGTCGCTGATAAGTTCTTTTCCCTGCACGACAATCTTATCTGTCTCTTTAATTGGTGCCTCCAGCAATTCTGTATATTTATCATCGTGTATGCCGGTTTTCACATTTACCTTTCTTATCTTTCCATTCTCCGCTACAAAAACATAGGATTGTCCTTTTACATTTCCTATGGCTTCATTGGGGACAGACAGCACATCTTTGTGACCGATTGTTTGTATCTCTACTTTAGCATACATGCCGGGACGTATTTTCAGGTTACTATTGGGCAAATCAATTTCAATTTTCATGGTTTTGGTATTCTCATTCAATCCGTAAGCGACCCGGGAAACGGTTGCCCTGTACTTTGCCCCCGGCAGTTCGGGAAAGGAGATGTCCGCTTTTGTTGTTTTGCCGATCAAAATGACATCCGTTTCCGGCACCTCCACCTGCAATCGGATGGGCTGCAGATCCTGCAATTCAAACAAAGGCGTGGAATTGTTATTGTTCAGGCCATTTTGGATGACGGCCCCTTTGTCCGCCAAGCGATCCGTTATTACCCCGCTAAAAGGGGCTTTGACGTTCAGGTAACTGATCTGTAAAAGCAAAGCGTTGAGCTGCGCCTGGACGATCTTGTACTCCGCTTCTGTTCTTTCCAATTCGGCAATTGTGGTTAACTGAGGCGTTTTTTCGTAAATACTCTTCAGCCTTTCATAAATAGATTGTTTCCCTTTTAATTCCGCCTCTAACCTCTCCTTGTCCCGTAAAAGCTCCGGGTTTTCCAAAATGGCGAGCACCTGGCCTTGCTTTACAAAATCCCCTATATCGGCCTTTAGCTGAGTCAAATACCCGCTGGTCATCGCGTACAATTTTACGGATTGATTAGGCTTTGCCGTTCCGGTAATTTGCAGTGTAGCATTGAACGGATGTTCTTGTGGGTTCGTCACTAAGACTATGGGTATATTCCGGTTGCCTTGTTGAGTTTGTGGCCCGGTCGCTTTGTTTCTTCCGCAAGATGACAATACTAGAAGCATAAAGGGAATGAATAGGATGGATAAATGCGATTTCATTTTTGTTTGTAATTTTTTATTAAGCAGGTAGAATAAGACCGGCACTACAAATAGGGAAAGCAGGGTAGCTGCCAGCACACCACCGATGATGGCTCTTGCCAAAGGAACATTGGCCTCGCCCCCGGTCTCATACCCTACTGCCATGGGAAGTAAGGCAAGGATGGCAACAATAGCCGTCATCAGGATGGGGCGAAAACGGTTGGCAACGCCTTCCTTAATAGCCTGCTCCAATGGCTTGCCTTCTTTCAAAAGGTTGTTCATTTTATCGACCAACAGGTTGCTGTAGGCAACAGTGATGCCGACCATCATAATAATTCCCATCATGGATTGAATGTTGAGATAGGTATTGGTAGCCAGTAACATAGCGGTTACCCCGATCAGACCAAGGGGAATGACCGTGATAATAATAAGGGGTAGTTTGAATGACCGTAACAAGGGCACAATAACGAGATACACCAACAGGATAGCCAATCCCAGTCCCAGGCCCAGGTTGCTAAACCCGCTTTTCATGCTCTGCACTTCCCCCCGGATATTGATGCTGTATCCTTCCGGCAATTCTTTTTTAAGCCCTTCTAATTTTATTTCAATTTCTTTTGCAACGGCGCCGATATCCCTGCCTTCCACATTTGCATATACATCGGTTACCCGCTGGATATCCAGGTGGTTGATCTCAATAGGCGCCGAGGACAGGGTGGTTTTTGCAATGTTTTTTAGCAGTGTTGCCTGGCTACTGCCTGTCCCTGTAATAGCAATATTTTCCACCGATTGGGGATTGTCCAATTCTGTTTCCGGATAGGTAACGCCAACAAAGTAGTGATTTCCATTCTTTTCATCCACCCAGAACGAGGGTTTAAAATTAACAGACGAGTTCAGGGCCGACACGGTATTTTTTACGATGTTGTCGGCATCTATGCCCAGCTCAGCCGCCTTGGTACGGTCGATATCCAGTTTTATTTCCGGGTGGTCATAGCGCTGATGCACTCTTACATCTTCCGTTCCTTCCACCTGTTGCACCATATCCCTTACTTTCACCCCTATTTCGTGCGCTTTTTGCAGGTCATTGCCGGTTACCTGGATATCAATAGGCGATGGCAGTCCAAAATTGAGGGCAGCCGTCACAATACCGCCTGTATTGAAGATGAACTGTACTCCCGGAAATTTTTCCTTCAGCCCGGTGCGCAATAGTTGTACATAGTCGAAAGTAGATTGCTGATGTCCTTCTTTTAATTGCACCGATACAGAAGCGTCCTGGGTTCCGGAATTATTGGTATAAGCAGCGGGCCAATCGTTCAGTACCCCGATATTGGAAATGATGATATTTAAATCACCCCCCGTTTTCTGCCGGATAAAATTTTCGATGGCTGTGATCGTAGCTTCACTATTCTCAATGCGCGTTCCACTCTCCATGCGGACATCGATGGAAATTTGCCCGACATCCATTTTAGGGAACAGTTCGGTGCCAATCTTGCTAAAACCCCACATGGACACGGCAAACAGGATGGCTGCCGTCCCGACTACTCCCCAGCGATAACGCAGCACTGTATCCATCATACGGGCATATCGCCCGGTAAGCCTATGGAATCCCCTGTCAAAAGCGCCAAGGAAACCATTTTTCCGATCGTTTTCCGAATAGGCTTTAAATAAGGCTGCTGCCATAATTGGGACTAAAGTCATCGAGATCAAGCGGGAGCCGATCATTGCCAGAGACACCACAAGTGCCAGGGGTGAAAACAGGTATTTCGCCGTTCCGGTAAGAAATACAATGGGAAAGAATACGATGATGATCGTAAGGGTGGTAACCAGGACCGGCATGGCTACTTCTTTGGCGCCATCAAAAGCCGCCTGGGCAGGAGCCTTACCCGACTTCAGATGCTTATCTATATTTTCCAGCACCACGATACTGTCGTCAACCAGGAGCCCGATGGCTAGAGCAATGCCTCCAAGCGTCATACTATTAATGGTATCACCGGTAAAATACAGGCCGATGAAAGCAAACAGGATGGAAAGTGGAATACTAAGGGCTACAATAAAGGTGGACCGAAAATTTCCCAGGAATAATAGTAAAGCGAGTGATACCAGCACCAATCCGATAATGCCTTCCTTCATCAAACCGTTAATGGAATTACGCACATAGGTTGACTGATCAAGCACTACATCCAGGTTCACCGATTTCGGCAGCCGTTCTTTTAATGCAGCAAGCTTTCCTTTAATGCCTTCCATTGCTGCAATCGTATTGGCCCCTGTCCTTTTATAGATAGGGATATATACCTGTCTTTTGCCATTAATATGAACCATATTGGTCTGAATGGCGCTTGCGTCCCTGGCATAACCGATATCCTTCAAAAACACGGGGGACCCGTCCTTACCCATTTTAATCACTATATCGTTAAATTCCTCCACCTTTGGCAGCATGCCGTTAGCATTTACGCTATAGTTTAGGTTTCCGATATTTACGTCCCCTGTGGGGATCATCACGTTGTTTTTCTGTACGGCTTCCATCACATCGGTCTGTGACAGGTGATAGGCCTGCAGCTTGTCGGGATATACATACATATAGATCCTCCGCAGCTTGCCACCATATACAGCAGGCGCGATCACCCCCGGCACGGATCCCAAGAGGTTCCTCAACTGGAAATAAGCGATGTCGTATAACTCTTTTTCCGATAAGCTGTCGCTGCTAACCGCCAGCAATGCCAGAGGAATAGAAGCCGTAGGATCGAACGGCATCACCATGGGCGGTACAGTACCCGGAGGCAGGTAGTACAAGTCTGACATAGCGAGGGAGGTAACCTGGGAAAGCGCTGCATTTGGGTCGATATCCTCTCTGAAATAATCCTTTACAATGCTGACCCCGATAAGGCTCTTGCTTTCCTGGCGCGCTATGCCGTTGGCCTGGCCTGTCCAGCGTTCCAGGCGGCTGCTGATATCTTTTTCCATTACTTCGGCCGGCATGCCCGGGTATAGCGTCAGCACCTGTACCGCCGAAGACTTATAATTGGGTAAAATGTCTACCGGGATCCGTTGTATGGCGACGATACTGATAACGGCGACCAGCAAGGCTATAACAATGATTAAATATTTATTCCTGAATGCTAATTGTAACATGCTTTGTGATTAATTGAGCAGGTGAAATACAGATGCTGTGAACCGGTTATGGCCGGTGGGTGGCTAGGAAGGGAATCATAGCAAAACCCCTCTTTTGAAGGGAATGCCAAGCTGTTCCAATATTAAGAGAGGAATAATTTATACCGTAGGCGGGCCACGAAGCAATGAACTGCCCAAAGGAGGGCCGCCCCTGCAGGAGAATACGGGAATAGCGTAATTACCGGGAAGAGAAACTGTAACTTGTAACTCAAAAGTTACCGGAAGAATATAACAGGTATCGGAAAAATTTTTGAAAGAATAGTCACGCTGATGGAACTGCTTGTCCATTTGTATATCCTGGCAGATATAATGTTTGGGGAGTAGCAGGGCAATGCAGTTCCCCAATTTCTCCTTTGCCTGTCTGATCTCTTTTTGGCAATCTCCGTGAAAACGATGCCCGTCAGCGTAATAACAGTAATGCGTTTTATACGTGAATGAATAAACTCCGAAGGCAAAAAGCAACAGTATGGTAAGTAGTTTCTTCAAAAAGAACACTATTAAGTTACCACAAAGGTATTGGTTTTCTGATTGAAAAAGTGAATTTCTCCCTTGTTAGCCCTGCATGCTGACTACCCCATTTCATAAATGGGCTATGGCATAAAGCAGTATCCTCGAGAGCTTTTCGTCCGCCTTCCCCGCTACGGCGATTATCTCCTGTATATCCACCGGCTGAAGATGATCCGGGTCGCATTCGTCGGTGATGATACTGATGGCGGCGCAGGGGAGGCCGATATGGTTGGCGACAATAACTTCCGGCACAGTACTCATACCGACCATATCGGCACCGATGCCGCGAAGGTACCGGTATTCTGCCCTCGTCTCCAGGTTGGGTCCCATAACTGAGACGTAGACTCCCTTTTTGAGGTCGATACCCAGCTCACGGGCGCCGGCGGCAAGAACATCGTTGATACGGACATCGTAAGGCAGGCTCATGTCCACAAAGCGATTGCCGAATTCAGGCGCATTAAGTCCCCGTAGGGGGTTGTCGGGGAGTTGGTTGATATGGTCATCGATAAGAACGAGGTCTCCTTTTTTGTAAGCCGGGTTCATGCCGCCCGCGGCATTGGTGAGAAGCAGGCGGCGAACGCCCAGGCCTTTGAGTACCCGGATGGGGAAGGTGATCTCCTGCATGCTGTACCCTTCATAATAGTGGAATCTGCCTTGCAGGATCAGCACTTTCTGGCCGGCTGTATCAGCCAAAATGAGGTTACCCTTGTGGAATTCGACGGTAGCGACAGGAAAATTTCTGATCTCCTGAAAGGAAATCGATTTTTTTACGTCCACATGGTGTAGCAGTGACCCCAGCCCGGTGCCGAGCACCATCGCGGTATCGGCGCCCGCAAAGCCCTGCTCAGTGAGATCGTGAACCGTTTGCTCGATTTTTTTCAAAATTTGTTGCATAGGCGGAAAATAGGTGACGAATGTAGGGATTTTGGCCAAATTTGTGTGGCATGGATATCGGAGAGCCTGATTTACCGCTTTAAAACAAAAACTTGATATATGTCAAATCATTATTATGATGCGAAGGATTTAGCCAAATTTGGGAATATCGCCGAGTTCCAGCAAGGACTGGCAGAGAAATTCTTCGCCTGGTATGGGGAGGTTTTCAAGGAGGGGAGCCTGACGGCGAAAGAGAAGTCACTCATCGCCCTGGCCGTGGCGCATGCGGTGCAGTGCCCGTATTGCATAGATGCTTACAGCAGCGATGCTTTTGAGAAGGGTTGGAGTGAGAGCCAGATGATGGAGGCCGTGCATGTTGCAGCTTCCATCAAAGGAGGAGCCGCCCTGGTACACGGAGTACAGATGATGAATAAGGTCAGGGAGATCGCCATGTAAACGATTCAACAGACAAACAAAAGGAGCGGAAGCATGAAATCACTTAAATCGCAGGGACATCCTTTATCAGATGCCCGTAGCCAACTGGATATTCTGGAGCACGGCAATGGAACAAACGAGTTCCGGCTCGTGCCTTTCCAGCAAAAGATGGAAGCGTTAGGGCTGTACCCCCTTCTGCCTACGGGGATCGAAGTCTTCCAGGTGAACATAGGGAAAATGTGTAACCAGGTTTGCCGCCACTGTCATGTGGATGCCGGGCCCGACCGGAAAGAGGTAATGACCAAGGCCACGATGGAGCAATGCCTGGAAGCGCTGGCCGCGACGACTCTACCTACCGTGGATATCACCGGGGGCGCCCCGGAGCTGAACCCGGATTTCCGCTGGTTTGTGGAAGAGATCAGGAAACTGGGAAGACGGGTGATCATTCGGTGCAACCTGACGATCATCCTGGCCAATCCCAAATACCATCACCTTCCTGAATTTTACCGGGGTCACGGGGTCGAGGTCATTTCCTCGCTGCCCTTTTATACGGCGGAGCGGACAGACCGACAGCGCGGCGATGGCGTTTTCCTGGATAGCCTGGAAGCCCTGAAGCTATTGAATGCCGTGGGCTATGGACAGGAGGGCTCGGGTCTGGTGCTGAACCTGGTGTACAACCCGGCAGGCGCCTTCCTGCCGCCTTCCCAGGAAGTGCTGGAAAAAGAATATAAGTCCGCCCTATGGAAAGAACACGGAATATGCTTTTCCAACCTCTATGTTATTACCAATATGCCGATCAGCCGGTACCTGGATTACTTGCTGCAAAGCGGGAATTACGAAAAGTATATGGAAAAGCTGACGGCGGCCTTCAACCCGGCAGCGGCCAGGGGCGTGATGTGCCGAAATACGATCTCGGTGGGCTGGGACGGCTACTTGTACGATTGCGACTTCAACCAGATGCTTGATCTTAAGGTGGGCTGTGGAGGCGTTCGGCACATTCAAGAATTCAATCTTGCCGCCCTCAATAAACGGGAGATCGTCCTGAACCAGCATTGTTACGGCTGCACGGCGGGAGCCGGTTCCAGTTGCGGGGGGACAGTCGCCGATTGAAATAAAAATGATGAGAACCGAAGCATTGATCATATTCGTACGCAACCCTGTTCCCGGCAAGGTGAAGACCAGGCTGGCCAGGACCATCGGCGAAGAGAAGGCCCTTCGCATCTATCGCCATTTACTGGACCATACCCATCGGGTCACCGGAGACCTCGCCTGTGACAAATTCGTCTTTTACGCGGATGTCCTGAATGAAAACGATCTTTGGGAAAATGACCGTTACTATAAAAAGCTGCAATCCGGTGGCGATCTGGGATGTCGGATGCAAAACGCCTTTTTATCCCTCTTCCTGGCCGGATACCAGAATTTGATCATCGTCGGCAGCGACTGCCTGGACCTGACTGCCGGGATCATTGAGAAAGGGTTTCTGCAATTGGAGAAGCAGGACATCGTCATCGGACCCTGTGCGGACGGCGGTTATTACCTCCTGGGAATGAAAAAGGATACACCAGTTTTTTTTAAGGGTAAGTCCTGGAGCAGTCCATCGGTATTAGCCGAAACCATTGCCGACTGCCGGGAACACTCATTAACTTATTCGCTGTTGCCGACCCTGAACGACATTGATGAAGAAAAAGATATTCCTGAATCACTACTAAATAAATAGCCGATGGTAATGAATAACTACTTAGAAACGACGAAGAACGTCTACAAAGAAGCCGCCGAGCATCCCCAGCAAGGGCTTTGCTGCACGACAACACCCTTATGGCAACTGCCAGGTCTGGCCATCCCCCCGAAAATGCTCGAAATGAACTATGGCTGCGGCAGCACCGTCCATCCGCGAGACCTGGCGGGGAACCCCAGGATACTCTATGTGGGCATCGGCGGCGGAATGGAATTACTCCAATTCGCGTACTTCAGCCGCCAGCCAGGTGGCGTCACCGGCATCGACATCGTGGACGAAATGATCACAGCCTGCCAGGAAAATCTCGTTGCCGCCGAAAAAGCAAATCCCTGGTTCCGAAAAGAATTCGTTCAAATAAGAAAAGGCGACGCCCTCCACCTGCCGGTGGCCGATAACAGCATAGATGTCGCCGCACAAAACTGCTTATTCAACATCTTCAAACACGAAGAATTGAAACAAGCCCTCCGGGAAATGTATCGCATCCTCAAGCCCCGCGGCAGGCTGGTCCTAAGCGACCCCACCTGCGAAACAACCATGCCGGAAAGCCTCCGGACGGACGAACGCCTTCGCGCCCTTTGCCTCAGCGGCGCCATACCCCTGCAAGAATATATCAGGATGATCACCGACACCGGTTTCGGCACCATCGAAGTGCGCACCAAACGCCCTTACCGCATCCTCGCCCCCAGGCACTACGATACCGAAGCGCTGATCTACGTCGAGAGCGTCGAAGTTTGTGCCATCAAAGACCCCCTGCCAGCCGACGGGCCTTGCGTATTCACCGGCAAGACGGCCATCTATTACGGCATGGAAGAATCCTTCGACGATCGCAAAGGCCATATGCTCCTGCCCAACCAGCCCCTCGCAGTCTGCGACAAGACAGCCGCCAACCTGGCCGCGCTGAAAAGAAACGATATTTTCCTGTCCCCTTCCACCTGGTTCTATGACGGAGGTGGCTGTTGCTGATCCATCAAGTATATGACCGACTGACGTTTATTCTCGTCCTATTCGTAGCGATGCTCTTCCTGCTGGAATGGCGATACGGGCTGCGCAATCGGGTGGTAGCAAGGTGGAAAAGGGTTTGGACGAACATCGGGGTTGCACTCCCCTCTCTTTTGCTCCTCCGGTTCGTTTTTATACCGGCGATGGTCGGAATCGCCGTGGCAGGTCAGTCGATCCGCTTCGGGATCGCGCACTGGCTCCCCTGGCCGAAACCGCTAAATGCGGTGCTGGCTTTTTTGGTGCTGGACTATGGAAATTATGCCTGGCACCTGCTGAACCATAAGATCGGCTGGCTATGGCGCTTCCACCTGGTGCATCATACGGATGTGGACCTGGACGTCAGCACGGCCTTCCGGTTCCATTTTGGAGAATTGATCGGGTCGCTGGTCTTCCGGGGGATGGTGACGATCCTGAGCGGTGCGTCGCCATTAGAGGTGCTGATCTACGAGCTCGTCTTTGAAGGTGCGAACCAATTCCAGCACAGCAACTGGCGGCTGCCGGAAAAGCTGGACAGGGGCCTGAAGCTGCTCATAGTCACCCCCCGAATGCATGGCATCCATCATTCAAGAGTCCGCAGGGAAACCGACAGCAATTTTTCGGTGATCTTCTCCTTCTGGGACCGTTTACACCGCACTTTTTGTTCCCGCCCAAAGCAGGAGGATATTGTCATCGGGGTTCCCTCCTATGGCGATCCGCAGGAGCTGACGCCCTGGTATCTTTTGACACTTCCGTTTACAGACATCCGTCCATGGGAGGAAGAGCACAAAGAAGATACTGACCCTACTCCCGGCAGCTGTGCGAAAAGTCAGGAATAGCAGTCGCTGGATGTCAGGTCCGTTTTACCTTCTTCCGGATGGACCGAATGGTCGACCAGGTGCCGTATCCCACCAGCGCGGCGATCAGGAAGTATACCCAAACAGGAATATTACGCCCGACAACGATCAGGTAGAGGTAGGCGGAAACAAAACAAAATCCAGTGGCCAGGATGGGAAGGACGACCGGTTTCCCACCTTTCAGGTTCCTGACCAGCCACCAAAGGGAGGCAAAAAAGAAGGGTATCGCGCCTACATAAATGGAGCCGAATACGAGGGGATTGACATGATATTTCCCCCCAAGGCCTAGGAACCATTCTTTGATAATTTCCCACCAGTGCATATAAATTAATTTTCAATTCTCCCCAAAAACTACGCTATCCGATAAAGCCATCGCAACAGCTTTTTTAAATTTCCGGTGAGCTGGCTCTCTTTGTATTTAACAATGATCGCCTGGTTAATTCTTGATTCAACCGGATAAGGATAAATTTTATTAAAAATATCATTGATGCTTAGCCCTTTCATATTTGCCAGGATTAATTCCTGTGCCATTTCTCCCGCATGCGGGGTCACCATGCTACCACCCAATATTTTCTCCTTTTTGATTATTCCGCCTTTACTGATATATAGAACGAGTTTTCCAAACTGATAGTCGTCAACTATGGCGCGATCGTCTTCGTTCATATTCATTTCCAATTTTTTAAAGCCAATATTCCTATTTCGCAATTCGCTTTCACTCATACCAAAGCTCACTACTTCCGGATCCGTAAAAGTGACCCATGACATGTGGCTATTGTTTAATTTCTTTTTAAGCGGGGAAAAGAAGTTATTGAGTAATAATCTCGCATGCTGTTCCGCCGCATGTGACAACATTAATGACCCGGATATATCCCCACATGTATAGACCCGCTTATTGGTAGTTTGCAAATAATGATTGACCTTTATCTTATTATCCTCCGTCCGGATGCCCGCCTTTCCCAGTTGAAGTTCTTCAAGGTTAAATGATCTTCCAATGGCTACAAACACTGCATCAAAGACAATACGAACGTCGGAACCACTCTTTTTGGCAATCAATGCCTCACGACTATTACTAAACTCCTTTACGACTGCCTGCAAGTGGACCTCGATGCCCTCTTCCTTTAATTTTTCCAAAAGGATCGCAGCCACCCCCTTTTCATCACGCGGCAGAATGCTGTCTCCACGATGGACAATTGTTACCTTGCTTCCCAAACGATTCAATGCCTGGCCCATTTCCACACCGATGGGGCCGCCACCTACTATCAACATCCGTTCAGGAAGGTGATCAATTTGAAAAATACTTTCGTTGTTAAATTGCTCAACCAATTCTATTCCCGGCACTTTTAATGACGCCGGCCGAGAACCCGTAGCCAGCACTATTTTCCTGCCAAAATATACCTTCCCATCTACCTGCACGGAATTGACGCCGTAAAAACTGGCTAATCCCAAAACAACATCCAACCCTTCGCTGCGTAAAAAAGCAGCATTTTCATGTTTGCGTATAATGTCTTGTTTTGCCAGAACATAGGCCGTAGCTTTCTTAATATCCGGTTTGCCAGTGATCTCGTATCCGAAAACTTCCGCCTTTTTAACCTTATGCAAAATACGCGAAACGTGAATCAATGCCTTACTTGGAACACATCCGTAGTTTAGGCAATCACCACCGATATGTTCATCACTTTTATCAATTAGCAATGTCTTTAGGCCCACTTTTGCCATAAACAAAGAAACGGCTAGACCTCCTGACCCGGCTCCTATTACGATGATATCATAATCTGTATTATTCATTGATGCATTTTATTCATCCCGTCTTGATATGCTTTTTGTATTTAGCGACAAGTTTTTGCTGGTCCTGCCCAAAAATGTAGGAGAAATAAATGTAAAAAAAGATGGCCTGCATACGATAGACGCCGTTCACCCGGTATTTCCTGGCCGAGGTGGTAACATAATCTCCGATGATGCCGAACCTTCCTTTTTTGCAGATGCGGTAAACAATCTCCTGGTCTTCCATTATTATCAAGTCATCCCTGAAGCATCCAATGTCCTGAAACAATTTCCTTTTCACAAACAAACTCTGATCACCAAAACGAACGGCATTTATATTAAATCGGGTAAACCAGGCATTTGCCTGCAAAAACCAATGATTGTGATCAAATTTCAACCGAAAGCAACCTGCATCATAGCCATCATCTATTTTTTGAATAACCTGCCGGACAAAAGAGGCTGGAGGAATACTATCGGCATGTAGAAAATACAGCACGTCGCCTGTGGCCTGAACAGCTCCTGTATTCATTTGTATGGCCCTGCCAGGCCGCACGTTAAGAACCACAATTGCCCCATATGATCTGGCAATATCCACTGTGTCATCGGAACTTTGCCCATCGCTGACGATAATCTCTGCTATATGCTCCCGCCCGGAAACAGAGCAAAGAAATTCCAGTATTTTCGACAGCCCGCTGGATTCATTGCGCGCCGGAATGATTATGCTAATCTTGATATCGCAATTCACCTTGAAGTAATTGAAAATACAGCCCTCCTATGGAAGGCTGATCTAAACTAGTCCTAAAGATAAACAATCATTCGTCAAAAACTGAACGCCCAGGTCCTTGCACGCGGGAATGACCTCCTTCATTACTTTTGCACCATTGGCTTTGCACGCAGGACACCAGTCAGCCCGGTTTATTACAGCGATCATTTTTGGCGAGGACTGCGCTTTTGCTGATACAGAAATAATAATGGACAAACCTTCCTCCGAATTCATGGGAGTCCCTCATTTTATCAGGGAGCATTGAATCAGCACAGCATGTTCATATATATCCAGATCAGGATCGTACCTGTTACCCGCCGTAATAGCTCCCTTTGGAGAATTCAACGACCAGATCATTAGCTTTCATTTCAGCGAAGGTATTGGCAGACTTAACACCTCTATGCGGCATGAACCACATGAGGGTTATTCAGACATAGCACAAAGGGTAAGACGTATGGACGGAACAATCCTTACAAATTTCCCCGATCTTAAATAAAATCGCTGGAATACTGTTTAAAAACCACATAGGTGTTCTGATTAATTTCTCTGACGGATCTGTAAGGAATCTCCAGATTATCCGTCTATATACGAAAATGCTATAATGAAGAAGTTTTTGCTATACTTAAGCTTATTAGCTATCCCCATTATTGTCTTAGCTTTTAAGGCATCCAGAGAAGAAGCTAAAGATAAAGCGCCGCTGTCAAAGGAAGGAATACAATTCATTGAATCGTCCTGGACGGCTGCGATAGAGCGTGCCAAAAAGGAGAATAAGCCGCCCTGGCGCAAAAGTTCTCCGTAACTGCCTATCCCACGCTTGTCATTACGGATACCAGGGGGAATCCCATAACTTATACGCAAGGGTATATGAATGTCCGGCAATTGATACAGTTTGGCCAATATGGCTTACAAAAGCATTAATAATCTGTAATCCATCAAAAAAAACATTTATCACGTATCAATCATAAAACAATCAATCATGAAAAAAGGTATTCTATTTCTGGTGTTTGCTTTGGCGGCAACATACAATAGCATCGCTCAAACAAAGTTCATTACACGTACAGGTCAGGCATCCATTTTCTCTCACACGGCTGCAGAAGATATCCGGGCAAATAACAACACCGTTACAGGCATCATCAATTCCCTAACAGGCGACGTAGCCATTTCTGTTCCGGTTCAAAGTTTTCAGTTTGAAAAGGCGCTGATGCAGGAGCATTTCAATAGCCCTCGTTTTATGGACTCCAAGCAATTCCCACGCATCGCCTGGAAAGGTAAAATAGATAATCTCTCCGCCATTGATTTCACTAAGAATGGAAAATATGAAGCGATCGTATCCGGTGAGATAACAATAAAAGGAGTTACCAAACCACTTACGGGCAATGCTAATATTGAGGTAGACAAAGGTAAAGTAACTGTCACTACCAAGCTGGTAGTAAAAGATATCAGTTCCTATGGAATAGGCAAGCCCAGTGGGAGCAAAAAAAATAATGTTGCTGATGATATAGAGGTATCCTATAATGCAGTATATGAGGCTGGGGAGCAGTAGTATTCGAATGCCTTTAAAATATAGGAACAAAATATAATTATGGAAGACAACATAACAAATCTAAAACAACCTGTCATACATGTGATCAACCAATTGATACATGCGTTAGGGCATCTATCCAATGAACAATATAGCCAACCCTTAATATCCTTAAGTAATGCCTCCATTGGACAGCACGTGCGGCATATATTGGAGTTATTTATTTGCCTGGAAACGGGTTATGACTCAGGAGTAGTAAGCTATGAAAATCGCAAGCGTGATGCAAAAATAGAATCGGATAAAGAATGTTCAATAGGATTGTTGAGAAATATCCCGATGGGCTTGCAGCTATATAACAAAATGTTGATGCTCGAGTCCGGCTATGATGAATCCTCCGATAGAACGGTAAAAATACCAACCAATTATTTCAGAGAAGTGGCTTATAATTTGGAGCACACTGTACATCACATGGCATTAATACGGGTAGGCTTTAATGAGCTTTCCCTCACGTGCCTGCCCGAAAGTTTTGGAGTAGCAGCTTCTACCATTAAACATAAAAGGGCATGTGCACAGTAACGTTTATACCTGCAAAAGACGGATATTATATTACCTCTAACAGAGACGAGAAAATATCAAGAAAACCGGCCATTCCACCGAGGGAATATCTGATTCATGGCAAGACCATGATCTTCCCAAAAGACGCGGATGGAGGCGGTACGTGGATAGCGCTCAACTGTATCGGCAACGCAGGCGTATTGTTAAATGGCGCCTTTAAAAAACATATCCCTGCCCTCATGTATAGAAGGAGCCGGGGCCTCATACTCCTTGAAATAATGGCAAGTGATGATCCCATCAAGCAATTCTTAGAATTGAATTTGATGAAGATTGAACCATTTACGCTTATTACACTGAACCAAGGCGGCCTATTCGAACTCCTGTGGGATGGCGGTTTTGGCTATCCCTAAAAGCCCGTTCATTGTTCTTTTTTAACGCAGCTAACCCTTCCATCAAAAATGGAGGATTTCTCATGGAATCAAAAAAAGAGATTTATGATCTTATACCTGCGGAATACTACGGAATAGTATTCCATTGTAAATCCGGCACGTCCGTAGATAGTGTATTGCAGGAGGTAAAGAAAAATAATCTTCTCTATCCATTGATCGCGAAACCCGATATTGGTATGCAAGGAAAAGCGGTGAAAAAACTAGAGGACGAGGGGGCTTTGGAACAATATGTATTATCTTCCCATGTTGATTTTCTTATCCAGGAATACATTGAGTATGAAAACGAAGTGGGAGTATTTTATTACAAGTATCCCAATGAGCGGTATGGTCATATTTCTGGAATCGCCAAAAAAGAGTTCCTAACAGTATGCGGTGATGGAATATCAACCATCTTATTGATGATCAATTGACCGAAATCATCAATGCCATTTGCGGCAGAATCAATGGGTTTTATTTCGGAAGACTGGATATCCGTTATTCCAATTGGGATGATTTACGTAAAGGGAATAATTTCTATATAATTGAGGTAAATGGCGCGGGCAGCGAACCTACGCACATCTACGACCCTTCGCATTCCATTTTTTTTGCCTGGAAAGAAATTATACGTCATTGGAACATACTATGGGATATCAGCAGACAGAATCACCGCCATAATAAAATCCCTTATTTGGTCTTTACCCAGGGAATCCGCATGCTAAACGCCAATAAGGATTATGTAAAAATAATTTCGGATCCCTATCTTAAAAGCGCCTAGGAAAAATGGAAAAGACAAAAATATTTTTTTGGGGTATGTTAATTAGTTTCCTGGGTTCTCTTCCACTCGGGACAATAAATGTAGCCGCAACGCAATTGGCCGTGCGTGACGGTGCACAGGCGGCGATCATATTCTCGATCGGCGCAATGCTGGTAGAAATCCTCTATGTCCGGTTAACATTAATGAGTCTGGGATGGATAACCAAACAACAAAAGCTGTTCAGGGTATTCTCCTTGATCACTGCCTTATTATTGATTTTAATGGCCGCGGCAAGTATTGTTTCAGCGGTGAAGATGGCGAGTTTTGGAAATGCACTGTCTTCTTTCGCAAAATATCATTTTTTGTTTGGTGTTTCGTTAAGTGCCGTCAATCCATTACATATCATATTTTGGATGGGATGGACAGGCATTCTTTTGAACAAAGCCATTTTGGTACCGACCCTTGTCAACTACAATATCTATATTGTTGGCATTGGTACAGGCACTATGCTCGGTTTGACCTCATTTATTTATGGGGGAGCCTTTATTACTTGTTTCCTGAGAGACAGGCAGCAAATAATGAACTGGTTTGTCGGAGGCATTTTGCTAATGACGGCCTTGATACAGCTTAGAAAACTAATTTATAAGCCTTCGATACCAGGCTTGAACATGAAAAGTCGAATTAAATAAGATTAACACATTTATGAAATTCAAATACGACAAAGCAACTATCGCATTTATAATGCTTACTACTTTTTGCTGCATTAGCACAAACGCCCAGCAAAAAACTGAGACCTCTCACTTTTCAAAATTTCAGGCAGGAGCAGAAGTACAATGGTATCCGGCAGGATGGTTAATAGGCCCTGTTGCCAATTATTTAATTACACCAAAACATATTATAAATTTTCGTGCTGCTGTTAATATCATAAACCGGCATAACTGGAGTGGATTAAATGATGATGAAAGAGGTACTGGCTATGGAGGTTCAGTCGGCTATCGTTTTTTATTAAACCCATCAAAGAGTACCTTGTTTTTGGGTGCCAGGGTTGATTTATTTAATACCAGGATTAAATGGAAGAATGATATTGGTACGCCGCAGCAAAGTTCCGGTTCAACAGCAACGATTGTTTTACAACCAAGCGTTGAAAGCGGGTATTGGATAAAACTGAAAAAAAGCAAATGGAATCTCCTGTTTGCCGGTGGCATAGGAGAAGAAATCAATATCAAAACTAAAGGTAAAGAAGTTGGACAGGGGGGATTGTGGCTTTTAAGCTGCTCACTTCTTCGTTCAATTTAACTTCAGACGTCACTCGAATTCAGATCAGCTTTAAGTTGACCCAGCCAGACGCCGCGTTAGATAAACGGCCCTAATTCTCATTCCGGATTGTACTTATACCCGAATGGGTTAGATATTCCTTCTTTAGACAGTCGATTACTCTAAAGGGTTCCGTCGCGCCTAATTTAAAATATTTCTCCTCTACGATGGTGGCTCCGTTGTACGCAAGGACCACCCGATGGGCGGACACAGAGTCGTAGATCAAGATCGTCCCATCCACCGGCTTTTCTTCGGTTTCCCAAAAACTCAGCGCGTTCACGCGATTGTTCTCATCATAGCCATACTTGATAATGCTATAGTCTCGCGTTACGCCATGTATTCTTTTCACCAAATCGTTACCAAACAGAAACTGACGCTCTATGATCCGTCCATCTGTATCGTATACCAGTTTCATGGTCGAAGAGCCATCATCCGTCTTATAGGGTTTGCCATCTATTCCAATGCTGATGTATTCAGTTTCCTGCCCATCCTCATCGTATTTCGTATCGACTTCGTAAGATCCATCCCACATGGCCATGGGGCTGGTGGTATCCGCCCAGAAAGTTTCTGCCGTCTCTCTTCCGAATTGGTCATATTTATATTTGATCATATACACCTGCTCCGAGGTAGTCTTAAACGGCTTACCGGTGAGTCCGTAATTGGATTGGCATATGATCCGACCTTTTTGATCGCGGACATATCTCGTAGAATTGATCTGGTCGTTGTTGACACAAGGGTGTCCATTTTGATCGAAATAAAGTGTCTGCGTCAGCAGGTTTCCCTTTACGTAAATAGAGGCTTCTTCCTGTATGCCTTCCTGGTTATTCTTAGGCTTCTCCTGTTCATCGAAATAGGACTCGCGGATCTCATTGCCGGCGGTATCGTATTCGTGTTTCATCACCGCCACCCCATCGCCGGACGCGAGCGATTTTGTAACATGCCCTAGGGCGTCGAACCGGGTTTGCTTAATCTCGTATCCCCCCTCATAGGTCCGTTCGGTCCCAGTGACGCCGTAGGCATTAGCCGTTGGATTGTTATCTAGCCCATAATACCGCGTGAAGATCAAATTGTTATCCGAATCATAGGTGTACAGTATCTTCGCGATGCGAAATCGGAGATGTAGCACGGGTTCGTCATGGACACCGAGATGTGATTCCAAGATCTTGTTATCATGATCGTCATACTCTGTTAGTAGTTTGTGAGATCCGTTGGCTTTCGAAATCGCGGGCTGTTGTTGGGCATCGAAAAAGGACGTTTCCTTTATTTCGGCAAAACGGATAGGGTCATCGTATCGTTTGTATCGGATGATGGCGACCCCATTCTTATCGTCTCGCAGGATGCCGTGGGACGAGTAATACCGGATCTCGGTGAGCAGATCTCCCGTATAGGTATAGAGCGCATATTTACCCGGCAGGAAGGCGTTGCTCCCGTTCCGGAGGATGGAAACGCGAAATACATTTTTTTCTTGAGGTTGGTAATGGCGATATTCGTAAATTTCTCCCCATTTGTCAGCTTCATCGACCTCGCTAAGCCGACCATTCAGATAGGTGACTGTGGCGGTGTTGATCGCCACGCCGGAAGGGTTGAATTTGGTGACGACTGCTTTTCCCGGGCCGGTTTTCACGATCCTGTAATAGGTTCTGGCGACCGTTTTGGTGAGTTTAAGATTTCCGTAGACGCCGCCCGGGCCGTAGTCCCAATCGTTAAAAAAACCCACGTCGACATGTCGTTGGGTAAAGGCGAATTTGCATAGAAGTACTAAGGTTAGCAGGAGCAGATTACGGCATAGATTCATATAGCAATATAATAATATTTCCCTTGTTAGCAAATTTCATCCGACTTTTACAGCCTATGAAATGCGCGCTCGTCTGCCCTCTTTTATTCATCGTTCTCACCAGCCGATCCCAACTCCCTATTCCCGCCAATCTCACGCCCTTTGCTGCGCGCCCGTCACTAGGCGATGAAACTGAAACTTTTTTGAATGACTTGACCGTAATTGCCAAAGACACATCAGCAATTATGAAAACAAGCCTGGGCATCTGTACCAAACCGCAGACCAAGCCAGCCGAGATATATGGAATATAGACGGTAGTCCAAGCCTCAACCCAGGCGTCAACATTGGTCGGTACTTGGTTCATGCGAATTGAAATTAGTGAATAGCGAAGATTTGAAACTATTGTGGCTGTCTTCTATTAATCGGGAAGGAAATAGGATGTTATTTAAGACCGTGTCATAGGGGAGTGTCTGTAACGAAGGCAGATAAGGGCCTGAGGTGGAGTCCGTTAATAGCAAGTGTCTCCTGGAGCCCATCCTCCTGCACCGCATCGGCGACCTTAAGTAGATATGCCGCTGTCGAAAGGTTCAATGGGAGTTATCGAGGGATGTTCTGGACGCCTATATCTTCTTTGATCTCTATGAAGTACGCAATCTGACCAACATTTGGATGGAGGAATACAATACCTGTCGGCCGCATGAGAGCCTGGATAACGCGACACCCCGGGAATGGGCTCAGCGGTATCCTGACCTTACCGCAAAGGTTTTAACTAAATGTAATATGACTAGAGAAGAATTAATTGAATTGGTAAAAAAAATTTCAACCGCAGATGGTACTGAAGATGAGATTAACAAAATGGTAGAACTTCTTAAGCAGAATGTACCTGACCCGCGTGTAACTAACCACATATTTTATGCAGAGTTGACTCCGGAAGAAGTCGTTGATAGGGCATTAGCATATAAGCCCATCCAACTTTGAATACCTCAATCAAGCCATTGAACCGAATATTCGCCAGCTGATAACTGGAAAGTCGACAAATTTACTGTCTGAGAAATGGGGTACTTACAATTGGTATCCATTTTTGATGAAGCGACTTTTTTCCTCCGAAAGCAAGACGACCGTTTCTACTTCGAAATTGTCTGCCAAGCGTGATAGGTTCTATATTTCTTTTCCTTTCTTCCATTAGAAGCAAAGCTATACAAGCTCAGCAGGTCGTAGCGGTCTCAGCCCCAGTCTGTGCGGGTAGCCTAGTCGTCGAGGCTCGCCGGTCCCGGACCGGTGGATAGGTTCTAATTAGGCAATCAACAAAAAAATCCCACAAATCATTGATTTGCAGGACCTAATTTTTGGTGGAGGTAGCGAGAGATCTATCGAACACTTTACATCTTTATTATTGATTTTTAACAAGCTGAAATTGAATAAATAGCAATATATGTTTATACCCCGATCGAAGATGAGATTCGGTTAGAATGTGGCGTTATGGATTTTTCCTCGTTTGGAATCTTATATTGGATGAAAAGAAAGAAGATTTATTATTTGCCAGGTATGATCAGTCTGATCGGGCTGCCCCTTTTCGTCTGGATCTTCCTCCTGCCTCACGACCAAGCGCAATATTGGGTCTATTCCAAACCGTTACGTCTTTTTATCCCTTCTGACGACAAGGCAACCGGCTGGGTACGTAACTTTTCCAAATATACCTTTCTTCGCGAGATACGGCGAAAAAAAGTACTTGAAGTCGATTTCAACGAAACATGCTCATCCGCATACGACTCGCTTCTGCATTCCTCCAAAAAGGCCCTCATAACCCAAAAGATGGCCGAGCTGCAATTCTTCCACGACACCACGGTTGTCCTTAAAGTTGACTTCGGCGATGACAATACCTACGGAGATTTTATGTGGCTGCTCAATCTGACCCAAAAATTCATGTTCAAGCATTATGCCTTTTTCGACAATAGCTTTTATCTTCTTGGAAATCCGAGACCGGCCCCAAAGACAAAATACTCTGACGCAAAAGCCGATCCGCCCCAAATTTATTTGTAGGGGGCGCTTTAAGCCTCTGAAGATCAGCTGCTTAAAGCGGAGTGGAGGTGACGAGACTTCAATCGAACATCTAATTTCACTTTGCGAACTCCTTAAAAAAATAATTACTTATAATCAAAGTAAAACAAATTGATTATAAAATTAGTATATTAAATATTCCGCGCGAAACTTCCCCTCCCAACTTACGGGCAAGTTTGTCTTCCAAGATTTTGTGCCGGGTTCACAAAGGAAGCTTTTGCTGCTGCTAACTAATGGTGACTAAGGCAATAAGGGCTGCTATCCCTGCTGCAATGAAGCGCCAACAGCTGATAGTAATTTCGCGCGTCAGGACGTGGGTCATTTATGTGCCAATAAAAGGGGGGGGTAATGCTAAATTAGTCGCCGGATGTCAACTTCTCAATATCATCCAAATCCTTATGACGCCCTGCCGCTTTTTTTGCCTGGATCAAATTGTTCAAATGTATAAATCTGATCATTAACCCATTTTCATCAAAAACCTGAGCCTGCGCAAAAGCTTCATCAAATTCTACGCCTTTTAGCTTGGTTATAATGTCGATACTCACTGGGGGCCTCCCAAAAGAGAAAACATCAGCCATATCAGCATCGAGGAATCTCTCCTCGGTCATATCAAAAAGAGGAAGACCAAATTCAGCAAAAGCAAGAGAAAGTTTTGAATAATTTTCGTTTGTCCTTTTTACCCAAATGTCCATGTCTCCGGTCACCCTTCTGTAGCCATGCAGGATTACCGCATAACCTCCAACCAGAATATAATCCACATTATGGTTGTTCATTGCCTGAATAAAATCCCTGAAGTCATTATTAAAAATAGTTCCCATTAGTTATTCAATTTCCTGCTGGAAAAATAACTTCTATCTAATTTAGGCTGATCGGACATAGAGAACCCATAAGCCTGGGAAATAAGATAATATGCTTGACGCAAACGCTCAGGGTAAGAGACGTGTTTGTCAAATATATTCATGTTATCCGCTTCCTTAAAAGTCTGCATTCGGAATGCAGTTCTATCCATCTTGTATTCTGACATAACCTCGTTTGCTTGTAAATATACAGATTGGAACGGAATCGGGAGAAGCCCGATTTCATGTGTCAGGACGTGTGTCATTTATGTGTCAATACATAAGGTCGAAAGCGAGAAAAAGCGGGAGAATTTGACATCCCCAAAAGAAAAAAGCCTTGTAAATCAATGACTTACAAGGCCTAAAAGTGCCCAGAATAGGATTCGAACCTACACGCGGTTTCCCACGCTGCGACCTGAACACAGTGCGTCTACCAATTTCGCCATCTGGGCATCTAACCTATTGAAAGGAAGTAGCTTTCGCCGCCAGCCCTTCTTTTAGTTCAGGGGTGCAAATATAGCAAAAGATCGAATTACACCCCAAAAAAATATGAATTTCTTCTTTTTTCGCCGCTGGCGCGACCATCCTTTCAGAACTGGCATCCACTGAATGGGGAACCCGGTACCGGGCCCACTTTAATTCACCCCCTCCCCCTTCTCCAGTTTTGTTCGATCTGTTCGAGCGATTTTCCTTTTGTCTCCGGAATTAGCCGCCACGTGAGCCAGAAGCCTGGCGCGCAGAGTGCGGCAAAAGTCCAGAAAGTGGCGGAAGGACCCCAGTAGGCGCTTTTGAGCATCATCGGCGTCAGCTGACCGACAAAGAAATTGGCGATCCAAAGAGACAAAGTCGCCAGGGACATTGCTTGTCCTCTGACGGCGCCCGGAAATATTTCACTGACAACGATCCAGCAGACCGGCCCGAAAGAAAAGGCGAAGCAGGCAATAAAAAGCAGGATAAAGATCAGTACCCAAGGGCCTTGTACGTTCTCCGACCGGAACAGGATGCCGATGACCAGCAGGGAGAGGACGGCGCCGGCAATGCCGGTGAACAGCAACGGCTTTCTTCCCCATTTGTCCACGGTGAAAATAGCCACGAAGGTGAACAGCACGTTGACAAAGCCGATGATCACCTGTCCGCCTAAGGCGTCCCCCAGCGAGAAACCTGCCTTATCCAGGATCGCCGGGCCATAATAGATGACGGCATTGATACCGGATACCTGCGACAGAAAAGGCAGGGTGAGGCCGATGATCAGGGGGATCCGGTAGACCGGGGAGAACAGTTCCCGGAGAGTCCCGCGATCCTCTTTCAGAGAGTTTTGAATATGGCTGATCTCTTCGCGGGCGGTGGCCGGAGTGTTGAGCTTGGACAGGTATAAAAAAGCCTGCTCCTCTTTCCCCTTCAATAAGAGCCAGCGGGGTGATTCCGGAACGAGGAAGAGGCATACCAAAAAGATAAAAGAGGGCAGGATACCGACCCCGATCATCGAACGCCAGGTATCCTGCACGATGAGGTAATGCAACCAGCCTCCAAGGTCCTTATGCGCAGAGAGCCTGAGAAGATACGCATTGGAAAAATAGGCAGCGACGATACCGATGGTGATAGCCAGTTGATAGAGGGCCACCATCCTTCCCCTGAAAGATGGCGGAGAGAATTCGGAGATATACAGGGGACAGATCATCGAGGCCACCCCGATGCCTAGCCCCCCTATCAGCCGGAAGCCGATGAGGACGGTCGCATTGCCTGCCAGCATACAACCGATGGCGGAAAGGAAGAACAATCCTGCCGAGAGCAGCATGATCTTTTTACGGCCATACACATCACTGAGCTTCCCGGAAAGCGCGACGCCGATAATGCAGCCGAGCAGGGCAGAACTGACAAACCAGCCTTCCATCAGGGCATTGAAATGAAAATCGGCTACGACGAAGGACAAGGCGCCGGAGATCACCGCCGTGTCGAACCCAAACAGAAACCCTCCCATGGCAGCGATGAAGCAGACCAGGAAAAGATATTTTTTATGCAATGTTGTTTGCAAGGGAGGCATGGGCAATCGTTTTTTAGCAAACTATTTTATAAAGGCTTTTATTATTTTGAGGGGGGAAGTTCCTTCATTGATCAGACGGTAGCTGCCGGCTGCCGCGGGGATCACGAAGGTTTCTGCATAATTGAACCGATGGGTTTCCCCGTTGGCGGTGCGTACCGATACGGACTGCCCTTCCACGATCATCAGCACATGGCATTTATTGCCGGTACGTATGTCCACTTCCTTTCCGAACTCTACCCGGTGCACGTCATAAAAATGTTCCGTATGGGTAGGCAGGTGAACGAGCCGGTAATCGCCCTTTTCTTCGATCACATAAGGGTGTGAGATCAATTCTTTAGTCACCTTCTCCCCTTTCCGCTCGAAATTAAGGTTATTGAAAGCGTGTTCGATATTGATGGGGCGAGGCTGGCCGTTGAGGTCCGGTCGAAGCCAGTCGTATATTTTAAAGGTAAAGATGTAAGGCGTAGCGCTGATTTCCAGCACGAGATTGCCCTTCCCTGCGCTGTGAATGGTGCCGTTGGGGATGAGGAAAAGATCGTGCTTTTGCGCGGCATGAAGCTGAACATATTTCTCCATGTCGACGGGGAGATTCTCTGCAACGCTGTTCTCCAGTTCGGCCCGGAAAGCGGTGGGATCAATATCTTCCTGGAATCCCAGCCAGACTCCGGCGCCCTGTTCGTTATCCAATATATAATAAGTTTCGTCCTGGGTGATGCGTTCTCCGAAATTTTCCCGGATATAGGCAAGGGCCGGATGGCATTGTATGGAGAGGTTGCCTCCGTCAAAGGTATCGAGGAAGTCAAAGCGGATAGGGAATTCCGTACCGAAGCGGGCAGCGTCTTTGCCCAGGATGGCTTCCGCATCGTGCTCCATGAGCCAGTCGAAAGACAATTCCAGTAAGGCACCGTCGCCTTCGAAAACAATGCCGTTTTCCGGTACGATAAGTTCAAAGGACCAGGCATAGTTGATCTCGTCCTGCGGAAGAGCGGGAATATGGCGTTTCATCCATTGTCCGCCCCAGGCCCCTGCTTCAAACCAGGGCCTGACCCGGAGGACATTGCGTGCTGCGGCCTGCAATCCCGCTGTCATGGAATTTAGCTGAGCCCAGGAAATATCTTCTTTCCATTGCCCGTCTGCTACGAGGGTGATCCTGTCCTTTATTTTTTGCCGGTGCGCGTTCAGCACTACCCAATCGACGAAATAATAGCGTTTGTACATTTCCGCGGGGGAAGCCGTGAGGGCCCTGCTGCCCAGGTTCGTAATGGTCCCGGCCCGCATCCGGTATTGCAATTCATTTTTCGGCAGATCGACATATAGGATAGGAGCATTCCATCCGCATAAAGCGGCCCCTACGCCGATAACGATCGTACAGTCATAATCCCGGGCGGGTCGCATAGCGGTTATCCTATCCTGATAGAAATCCTGCAGGGAAAGGGAAGCCTTTTTGCCCCAGACATCTCCCGGCTCGCCGAGAAAGGGCCTGACCATATCCTCTATAGCCGGTTCCGGCTTTTCAAAGGCGAGGGTCTCGTACCAGAGCACCCGGACCGACCTCCGATCCAGGAATCCCGTCAGGTGTTCCCGTATGGCTGTCCAGTCGTTGCCTGCATATCCGTCGATGATCACGGCTTTTTGCCGGGAAATCCATTCGGCCAGCGAAGCGTATCCGCTGAAGATATGGCCTTCGCCCAGACGGCGAAAAGGATATAGATCATACTGTCCCGGTATGCCTGTTGGAGCAGGAGCTTGCTGAGGCATCAGGCGCTGGGACGATTTGCGCCAGTCCCCGAACCCTGTCTGTTTATTTTTCGGTCGAGTTTCCATCGGTACTAAATGTGCTGCTCCGGAAATGGCTGATAATTCCGTATTTCCGGAAAGAATAAGTTTGCAGGGCATATCGGCTGAATCCAGTGCCGAGCGGAGAGCTGGAAGAAATAGCGGATAGGCCTGGCTAATATTTCCCCCCAGGACAAGCCCCTCTGCTTTAAAAGACCGGATCCAGGGCAAAAGGCTGGAAGCGAGGTGGGTCCCAAGGGTGGCAAATACCTGCCGGGCAGCGGCGTCATTATGCAAAAGGGCCTGTTCTGCTATTTCCCGGGGCTCTTTTCTTCCTTTCCCGGTCAATTTATCATATTCGGATACGATCCACCTGGTTGAAATATAGTCCTCTGCCCTTCCTTCCCTGAAGGGGCTATCATATAATACCCCGTTGGGAGGCACCCCCTCCCCTTCTTTCAGGATGTGATGGTCCATGACGAAGGCGGCTCCGTAACCGGTACCCAGAGTAACAGCGATCATTTTCCGGCAACAGGCGGCTTCCCTGGAGTAACTCTCCCCTATTCCGAAGCAGGCAGCGTCGTTCTCGAAAGCGATGGGGAGGTGGAACCGGCTTTTCAGGGCGGCGCCTATATTCATTCCATAAAGGCCTGCGTATTTATTGACACCATCGATCAGGGATATTCCTTGCCCATATAAAAAAGGGCCGGGCATTGCGATACCGATCCCATGAAGATCACATACGGGCATTTTGTTCAGCGTGTTCTGTAGGGTGTGAATCCACCGGTCGATAATGACGCCGCCTTCTTCGTGCGGGTCTACTTTTTCTTTACAAAAAGTGTTCTGGAGTAGGCTGCCATCCGCTGCATCTACTAAAGCGGCTGAAATATGCGAACCACCGATATCTACTCCCATGATCACCTTTTTGCTCATATGGCTGAATATAAGTATGAATGTTCAAACATACTAATTGTTGGCAAAACGGCAAAAAATATAAACAATCCTGCATAAAAAACGCCGCGAAATGCGGCGTTTTTTAAATTATCGTTGTTATTCATTCCTATCAGTTATTCGTTTGCCGATGCACTTTATCTCCCGGAAGCGGAGCGCCGGTTTTTAATAAGGGGATCTCTTTGAGCACCTCTTCATATTTTGACCTTGCATTGACCAGCCGGCTGCTGAGCAGGTCGTATACCTGCTGATGCTGATCGGTGGGACGGAAGTCCGATCCTCCCGAGATGCTCTCCTTGGAAATGGTGAGGTAGCGTTCCAGCAACTGGGCCGGATTACGGAAGATATCTTCCCGGGCGCCTGTCTGGTGCGTGTCTTGCAACAGGCTCTCCGTTTTATACAGGGTATTTTGCCAGGCGAGCAGTTTGGCTTTTTCCTTTTTATTGATCGAGGGTTTGCTGGCAGCCATAAGCACTTTGCCCCGCAGGATCTCCAGGGTATCGATCATATGCAGGATGCTCTGAATGGAGCCGTAGATCTTCACCCCGAAATCATATTGCTTTTGAATGTCCTCGTCCGAACCGGCGGTATTAGGGTCCCGGAGCACCTGGATGGGTTGCTTCCATTCTTTCGTACCGATCCTCAGCACGACGGTATAGGTACCGGGCAATACTTTGGTGGTGGGTAAGCCCGGGCCGATATCCAGGTCAAAGATGGTCATGGCCCGGACGCCCGTGGAATCGAGCTTGACCCAGTCGGCATCTTCAGGTCTTGTGCGCAGGGCGGGCAATACGTAAGGTTGCAGGCCCAGGTCCCACCAGACCCGGTTGATCCCCGGCTTGTTCGATCCTTTTATTTGCTGCACCGTGCTGCCCTTTTCGTCCAGCACAAGGATCTTCACGGTATCCCTTACGGAGTCCTTCAAATAATAATTGATGCTGGCCCCGTAAGGAGGGTTCTGCCCGGAGGAAGAATTCCTCTCTGCATGAATGCTTTCTTTGGGCCGGAACCGGTAGGCCTTGCGCAGCGGAAACAGCCACGCTTCAGATTGCTGCACTTCTGTGGTGAGATCCCGGAAGGGGGTGATATCGTCGAGGATATAGAAGCCTCTGCCATAGGTACCCAGCACCAGGTCTTTGAAGTTAGGCTGGATGGTGATGCCGTAGATGGGTACGGGGGGAAGATCGTTTCGGATATGGATCCAATGCGCACCGTCATCCGGGGAAAAATAAAGACCGTTATCGGTGCCGGCCCAGAGCGATCCTTTCTTACCCGGATCTTCCTTGATCTGGTGGACGAAGGAAGAATTAGAAACAGGGAAGTTGCCGGTAATGGAGGTCCAGGTCTTTCCGAAATCAGTGGTCTTATAGATATAGGGTTTGAAATCTCCTATGAATTGTGCGTCCACGGAGATATACACGGTGCCTGCGTCGAAATTAGAGGCATCGATACAACGGATCGTAGACCATTTGGGAAGCCCCGGTATGTTCGCGGAGACATTGTCCCAGTGTTTGCCATCGTCCTGGGTGACCTGTACCAAACCGTCATTACTACCGGTCCAGAGCACACCTTCTTTCACCGGTGACTCTGCCATCGCATAGAGGGTGCAACCATCGAAGGTAAAGAGGTTGTCCGTGCTGACGCCGCCGGAGCTTTGCTGGTGTGATTTATCGTTGGTGGTAAGGTCAGGGCTGATGACGGTCCAGGTCTGACCTTCATTGGTGGTGACGTGTACATACTGGCTTCCGATATAGACTTTGTTATGATTATGGCGGGAGATGGTCATGGGATAGTTCCAGTGCCAGCGGTACTTCATCTCGGCGGGCGGGTAGCCGTATCCGGCTTCCGGCCAGGCGCGTACGTCCCGGATCTGTCCGGTGCGAAGGTCCATTCTATCCAGTCCTCCGTCATAGCAGCCGGACCAGATGATATTATTGTCGACAGGATCGGGTTGCGCGTAACCGCTCTCGCAGCCGCCTACCACTCTCCATAGACTTAGAGGGATCCCGCCCTGCAGGCTATTGCTGGGTCCTCTGTAGGAAGTAGCATCCTGTTTGTTGCCGTAGACATAGTAGGGTACCTGGTTGTCCACTGCCACGTGGTACATCTGGGCAATGGGCAGGTTGACGTTCTCCCAGGTCTTGCCGCCGCTATAGGTCATATTCATGCAACCATCATGGGCGACCATGGCGCGGGCGGGATTCTTCGGGTCGAACCACATATCATGGGTATCTCCTCCCGGGCGGTAATCGCCATTCTCTCCGTTGCCGTTGAAGGACTTTCCTCCGTCCTTTGATTCCATAACGGTGACGCAGATGGTAAATACATTGTTGGGATCGCCGGTGGATACGCGTACGCGGGTATAGTACGAAGCGCGTTGCGCCAAAGAGTGGCTGGTGAACATTTTCTTCCAGGAGTCCCCGCCGTCTTCCGAGCGATAGAGTCCCGGGTCCTTATCTTCGATCAGGGCATATACGATATTAGGTTTGCTATAAGACACGTCGACGGAAGTCTTGCCTACCGGGTGAGCCGGACCTCCCGGCAGTCCTTTATTGAGCCGCTCCCAGGTCTTGCCGCCATCTTTGGTACGGAAGATGCCGCTGCCCGGTCCGCCGCTGTTGAGGTTCCAGGTAGTAAAGGAGACCTGCCACATGGCGGCATAGAGGATATTGGGATGTTGGGGATCGATGGACAGATCGGAGCAGCCGGTGTTCTCATCGACAAAAAGAACGCGCTGCCAGGTCTTGCCTCCATCGGTCGTTTTATATACGCCTCTTTCGGGTTGGGGGGTATGGGTATTTCCCAGGGCCGCCACGTAGACGGTATTGGAGTCTTTGGGGTCTACGATGACACGGCTGATACGGCCGGTGGCCTGCAGGCCCATATTGGTCCAGGTGTTACCGGCATTCGTGGACTTGTATACGCCGTTACCCATCGCCTCTGCGGGGCGGATAAGAAAGGTCTCGCCTGTGCCGGCCCAGACCTGGTTGGGAGCAGAAGGTGCGATCGCCAGGGCACTGACGGAGGAATTGTCGGTACTGTCAAAAATGGGTTTCCAGGTGATCCCCTGGTCTTCTGTTTTGAACAGCCCCCCCGACGCGGCGCCGACGTAGGAGATGTTGGAATTACCCGGCACGCCGGTTACGGCGATGGCCCTGTTGCCATCCGGGCCGATGAAACGGAAATGAAGCTGTTTGAAAAGGCTGCTATCAATCTGTTGGGCCGATGCGGCCAGGCAACAGCTACAGCATAGCAATAAAAATGTTAGTTTGGTCATGAAATTATTTTTAAGAAAATTTAGGGGTATCCGACCTATATTGTTTTAGCCTGTAATAACGGTACCGTATGATAGTGGCGGCAATCAGCACGAGCCCGCAACCTTCGCTGACCAGTTTTTCTCCATCCAGCCAGTCCACGGGCCGATCCTTTAATTGCGGGTCCATGACGATGCCATGAATGACGAACAGGAGGGCCGTTGCATAGGAGACCAGGTGGATATTCTTCCAGGTCCGGAAACCCAGCCTGCTCTTTACCTTCTTTTGCGTAGTGACGATCACCACGATAAGAGCGTAGAACGCCAGGCTGCCCAGTATGACCCAGGGGGCTTGGTGCGGGGCCTCCACCGGGAAGAGGATATCCTTCCATCTGAATTTTGTAGCTGCATCCGGCAGCAGGAGCAAAGGATGAGCTGCCGCCAGGACGAGGGCTACATAAGCAGTCCAGTTGTGCAGGTCGTCAATACTGACCCTTTTCAGCCATTCCGGCAATTTTTTCCAATAAGATGAACGCCGGTAAGCCGTACTGAGCAACATTCCCAAAAGAATATTAAAGGTCAGCACGGCGGTGGCGATCAGCCCAATGGTGGAAGAAAGGTCCAGCCAGTCGATGCTCCTATTATTCATTGCCGGCCTCCTCTTTTACACTGATCATCGGCACCTGTCGTTCATAGATCAGCTTGTTCAGTGCGGCCAGATCGCTGTGTAATATCTCTTTCAGTTTTTCCAATTGAATGTCGGCTTTTCCGCTGAGATCCGTGAATACTTCCCGGACCTGTTTACTAGGCACCCTATTACCGGCAGCGGCCACTCCGTAAAGGCCGGAGATCTTATCGTTAAGCCGGATGGGGAAATTCAACATGTCCTGCGCGCTTTTCGATTTAGTCTGGTACAAGGCCTCTTCGATGGCCGTCAATTTACGGATGATGCTATCCGATAGTGTCTTTACCGGCTTACCAGCACTATCCAGGCGGCCATTTAATTCCTGGAGTTGCGTCCGGGTGCTGCGGATACGGCGGATGGCTTTCTGGACCTCGTCGAATTTCTCCCGTACCTGCACCAGGAAGCCTATCTGGTCGTCATATTGGGCTTCGGTCATTTTAACGTAAGGATCCGCTTTGATGGTAAAGGTTATGTCAGTAGAGTCATTATCCAGGCGAAAGCGGGCCGTGTATTTACCGGGACCGACTTTGGGATTGCCCGCCCCCCCGGTCCAGAGCAGCATGCCCGGGATCTTTTCTACGGAAGGATAATACATATCCCAGACAAAGCTATTCATCCCGGGATTAAATTCGAGACTGTCTTCAGGGTTCTTTGCTTTCGAGCTAAAAGTACGGATGGGCTTATGCTGTTTGTCGAAGAGGGTGACCGACACTTTTGCCGAGTCCGTGGCATTCTCCAGCCAGTAATGGAATACTACTCCGTTGGGTGGATTCTCCCCTGCGTTATGGAGCGTATTGCTCCGGTTGCGGTTGCGCCGGCCTCCGCCGCCTTCCATTCTCCAGGCATCATTCACTTCAAAGACCCTGAGGCGTTGCTGAACCGGGGCATCTGTCTTTTGCTGCAGCAGGCTCAGGTCGTCCAGGGCCCAGAAAGCCCGGCCCTGAGTGGCGATGACCAGGTCGTTGTCTTTAATCGTAAGATCGGTAACAGGTACGATGGGGAGGTTGAGCTGGAATTTTTTCCAGCGCTCTCCGGCATCATAGCTGATATACATGCCATATTCCGTTCCGGCATAGAGCAGGCCCGGGCGTTTGTGATCGGCGCGGACGACCCTTGCGAAGTGCATGGGGTCGATGCCATTAGTGATGAGCTTCCAGCTTTTTCCATAATCCTCGGTCCGGAAGATATAAGGCGTATAGTCATCCAGCCGGAAACGGGTACCTACCAGGTAAGCAGCTCCCTTTTTAAAGGGGTCCGGCTCGATGGAATTCCAGAGGGTCCATTTGCCGGCGGTGGGAGGGGTAACGTTGTCCCAATGCAGGCCACCGTCTTTGCTGATATGTACCAGGCCATCGTCACTGCCCGTCCAGAGAAGATCTTTCTCCAGGGGAGATTCGGTAGCAGTGAAGAGGGTGCAGTAATATTCGGCGGAGGTATTGTCTTTGGTGATGGGTCCGCCGCTGGGGCCTTGTTTTGATTTATCGTTGGTGGTGAGATCGGGGCTGAGGGTCTGCCAGCTTTGTCCTTCGTCGTCGGTGGCGAAGAGATGGTTGCCCGCCGCATATAAACGGTGCGGGTTATGCGGGGAAAAGAAGATCGGGTAGTTCCATTGGAAGCGGTATTTCAGCGAATCGGCTCCTGAGCCCGTGGGATTGTCGGGCCATACGTCCAGGGAGTAACTTTCCCCGGTGCGATGATCGAGCCTGCCCAGGTAACCATCGTAATTACCTCCATAGACAAGGTCAGGGTTGAGGGGATCGGCAATGATATATCCGCTTTCGAAGCCTGCTGTCGATTCCCAGTCTTTATCGGTGATACCGGACCCGGCCGTCCTGCTTTTTATGCGGATGCTGGTATTATCCTGTTGCGCTCCCAGGATATGATAAGGGAATGCGTTGTCGGTGGTGACCCGGTAGATCTGCGCAGTGGGCTGATTATCGACGGAGCTCCAGTTCTCCCCCTTGTCGAAGCTTACCTGGGCGCCCCCGTCATCGGCGAGGATCATGCGGTTACCATCTTCCGGGTCCAGCCATAAGTCGTGATGATCGCTGTGGGGCGTATTGATGCGGGAGAAAGTCTTGCCGCCATCTTCGCTGCGCAGCATTTCTACGTTGAGGCAATAGAGGAGGTTCTCATTTTTGGGATCTACGTATACTTTGTTGTAATACCAGGCGCGCTGGCGGATATTGTTCTCACTGTTGACTTTTGTCCAGGTGTCTCCTCTGTCGCTGCTGATGAAGAGCCCTCCGTTGGCATTCTCCACCATGGCGAATATTTTGTCGGGATTGGCTGCGGTGGTGGCTACGTTCACGGCGCCCCAGATTCCTTTAGGCAGACCTTTGCGTGCGGAAAGATTCGTCCAGGTATCACCTCCGTCCGTGCTTTTATAGATGCCGCTGCCTTCTCCCCCGCTTTCCATGCTGTAGGGCGTGCGTTTGATATGCCACATGCCGGCGTATAATACGGATGGGTTGCCGGGCTCCATGGCCAGCTCAGAGCAGGCGGTCTGATCGTTGACGAAGAGAACTTTCTTCCAGGATTTCCCTCCGTCGGTGGTCTTGTAGACGCCTCTTTCAGCATTGGGTCCGAAGAGGTGCCCCATAACGGCTACCCAAACGATATCGGGATCTTTAGGGTGAATGAGAATTCGTTCTATATGTCGGCTGTCTTTCAGACCGAGATTTTTCCAGGTGCGGCCCCCGTTATCGGTACGCCAGATCCCGCCCAGGTTTTCGGAGACATTGTTCCGAAGCGTGCTCTCCCCTTCGCCTGCATAGACGATTGTTTCATCGCTGGGGGCGACGGCAACGGCCCCGATGCCTCCTCCGAAATATCCGTCGGAGACATTCTTCCAGTTATTACCTCCGTCCATGGTCTTCCAAAGCCCTCCCCCGGTGGCGCCGAAATAAAAAGTGTTTTTATTTTTCAGGCTGCCGGAAACGGCATCGGCCCTTCCGCCCCGGAAAGGCCCGATCAGGCGGTATTTCACCGGAGAAAAATAAACAGAGTCCGCCACATCTGTAGAAGAAGCGGTGGCTGCCTTTGATTTCTTTTGTGCGAAGACAGATGCGGAGAGGGTGGTAAATACGAAAAGCAATAGTAGTGGATGTCTCATGTGTGTGAAATTATCGTTCGATGGTCGAATTGAATGTTACTAATATTTTAATAAGTTGCAGAGGAGGATTGTTTTTTTAAAGATGAAAGGAGCCTGGGTGGTGGGCGCCAGATCCGCTTCACTAAATGTACTGAGCAGGGAGGCGAAATGGCCTTGCAATTGGGCAAAACTTTTCAGAGCGCCGGCATCGGAGGCTCTCCGCCTGCCCCTCGCGGGAGTACCTTCCAGGATAGCCGCCTGCGAATCCAGCTCTTTCAAAGCTGTCTCCAGGGTCGCGGTTGCACCGGGTAACAGGGCCTGGATCTGAGCACGGAGCCCATGGACCTGGTCATATCCTGTCATAGCCTGCTGTCTTCCTTTGTAAGCGGTCAGAGAAAGATCATGCTGTTGTTGTAAGGCGGGCAGGGGCGTTCGTACCCGGGGATCCATTTTGACCACCAACGGCTGCGTATATATCTTTCCGTTAACCGTCCATTTCAGGGTATAGGCGCCCGGCATGACCCAGGGCGAGGTGGGTGATGGAGCGGTATTGGCAAAGGTAGCGCCGATGGGATAATCGGGTGGTACGTTCAGGGGCTGGTAGTGCAGGTCCCAGAGGAACCGATGCGCGCCGGCTTCTGCGGAAAGGACTTCTTGGCGCCTGATCCAGTAAGTGGGGATATTCACGTCAGGAATGCCGTACAAGGTATCCGTGCTGGCATAATGGCGGATACTCATTCCGGTTGCATCCATGATATCCAGGGTCACGGGTCCTGTAGCTTTTTCTTTCAGGTAATAATCGATCACGGCGCCGTCCGGGGGATTCTCTCCGGCTGGCTCATCCTGTGGCAGGGGGGTATCGGTCCCCATATTCCAGCGAACTCTTATGGCGAGGGCGGGTTTATACAATACGGCAGCCTGAACAGCCGTCTGCGGGCTGAGCTGGCGCAGGGGGCTGATATCGTCTAGTATCCAAAAGGAGCGGCCATGGGTGGCAAGTACGATATCATTGTCTTTGATGACCAGGTCGCGCATGGAGGTAGCAGGCATGTTCAGCCGCAGGGACTGCCAGTGTGCTCCGTCATCGAAGGAGACATAGACCGCCCGCTCGGATCCGGCCAGCAGCAAGCCTTTTCGCTTCGTATCTTCCCGGACCACGTTGATGGGGTCGTTCGGGAGGCCGGCGTCAATTTCCGTCCAGGATCTTCCTCCATCATGGGTCTTGTAAATATGCGGGTGCATATCGTCCAGGCGGATGCCATTGACGGCGGCGTAGGCCGTGTTGGGATCGGTGTGGCCTGCATCGATCAGGGATATTTTGCACCAGGAGGGAATTCCCGGCGGAGTGATATTCTTCCAGGTAGTTCCTCCGTCCCGGGTGATCTGGATGAGCCCGTCGTCGGTGCCGGCCCAGATGGTATTGCTATCCAGGGGAGAGGGAGCAACGGTATAGATCACTCCCCTCCTGGGCATCTGCTTCAGCGCAGGCGTGTTGAAGATGCCCACGCTGGCGGGGATATCCCAGGAATCCCGGCTGAGGTCGGGGCTGATTACCTTCCAGGAATGTCCTCCGTCCCTTGTCTTAAAGAGCACATTACCCGCAAAATACAGCGTGTGCGGATCGACGGGAGAAAACAGCACGGGAGCCGTCCGGAGGAAGCGGTATTTACCACTGCCGATAGCTTCCGGCGCGATATTCTGTACCTGTCCTGTCCGTTTATCGTAGCGGGTGATCTTCCCTCCGTAAATGATATTGGGATCCAATGGATCTGCGGCGATATACCCGTATTCTTCCACGCCGACGGGATGCCATTCCCGGAAGGTGATCTCCCCGTCATTGCCCCGGGAGGCGATGCCGATGGAGCCGCTCTCCTGCTGACCGCCATATACATTATAGGGGAAGGCGTTGTCGGTGCTGACATGATAGAATTGGGCGGTGGGTTGATTGTACCAGGAGGAAAAGGTCTTTCCCCCGTTGACGGTGATGATGGCGCCCTGGTCGCAGGCGATCAATAATATTTCCGGGTGATCGGGGTTGATCCAGATGCGATGGTAATCATCTCCTCCGGGCGCCCCCTTATAAGCATTCCATGATTGTCCTCCGTCTGTCGACTTCCAGACGACTACGTCAGCGGTATAAACGATGTCTTTATTTTTCGGGTCTACCTTGATCTCCGCGAAATCGTCTCCCCTACCCCAGAACCGTTGATCGCTATTTAGTTTTGTCCAGGATGCACCTCCGTCATCGCTGCGGTAGATGCCTCCGTGTGCGCCCGCATCCACAGTGGCAAACAGGCGGCTGGGATCGGAGGGAGCCAGGCAAAAGCCGATGCGTCCCAGTCCCTCTGCCGGAGTAGGCAATCCTTTTGTCAGCGGCTGCCAGGTAGTGCCGCCGTCGATGGATTTATACAGGCCGCTGCCGGGCCCATTCCAGGACCCATTCTCCCAGGGACCCTGACGGCCGGCCCAAAGGTCGGCATATACGATATTGGGATTGACAGGGTCGATCAGGACCTGGACGGCGCCGGTATTTTCATCCTTGTAGAGGACTTTTTCCCAGGTCTTTCCGCCATCCATGCTGCGGTAGACTCCCCGTTCGGGATTCGGTCCATAGGGATGCCCCAGCACGGCGGCAAACACTTTGTTCTCATTGGTGGGGTCAATGGCCAGGCCGCCGATCTGCTGGCCTGCTTCCAATCCGAGATGGGTCCAGGATTTACCGGCATCGGTGGATTTATAGACCCCGTCCCCTACCGAGAGATCGGGACGTTGTATTCCTTCACCGCTGGCTACGTACACGGTGTTCGGGTTGGAAGGAGCGACGGCCACATCTCCGATGGAGCCGGTGGGCTGGTCGTCGAAGACGGAGTTCCAGGTACGGCCAAAATCGGTGGTCTTCCATACTCCGCCGTTATTGACACCTATATAAAAGGTATTGGGTTGTTGGGGCACGCCAGAGCCTCCGACGGTGCGGCCTCCCCGGTGGGGGCCGATCATTCGCCAGCGTAAATTGTCGAACAGGGAGGGGTCGGGTGTCTGTGCAAGCACTCTTCCTGCAGCGATAGTCAGTATCAGGCACGGCAACAGGGAAAGCAGCAGCGGGTGGGCTGAAAGCGGTAATTTTCTCATGATCAAGTATTAAGCGAAATGCAAAGAGGGCAAAATTTCGGCATTATCCGGGGACTGGCGAAACCGTCCATCAATATTTAATGTGCTATTAATCGAAAAGAAGGGGCAGTATCAAAAAAAATCTATATGCGTAATCTGAAATGAAGAAAGCCTCATCCCTGATGATGGTAAAAAAAATAAAGAAGCTAGTATAGTATAATTAATTTTTTCTACCTTAGTGGGATTACCTTACCTCATTCTCAGGCAAAGAAGCTAAAGCCCAGTATTTCCTGAACCCTTCAGACATACCAACCCGCAGTTAGCCCACGTTCCTGTTTGCATGTTGACACCACCACTAACTGAAAGTATGCTAACCTTACCGTCCGGGAATTATCCGCGGATGAAAAATAAAATCGTCTGAAAAAGTTCGCGCAAAAAATAGTTCCCAAAACGAGATTACGGCAAAGGGGCCGGATCAAAGCGATTGGCCATCCTGCACCGGATGTTCTGCTTCAGGACCTCTTCCTGGAACAGGTCAAAAAACGTCCCGATCATCCGGCTATCGTCACTCCTTCCGTTAGTTTTACTTACGGTGAGATATACACCCGTTCCAACCAGTTAGGACATCTTTTGAGAAACCTCGGCGTCCTGCCCAATACGTTGGTCGCCGTAGTGATGGAGAAGGGATGGGAGCAGGTGGTGGGAGTTCTGGGCATCCTGCAGGCTGGCGCCGCCTGGCTTCCCCTATCGCCGGACACCCCTCAAAACCGGCTATGGCAGCTGCTGGAAAACGGAAAGGTAAATTGGGTATTAACGCAATCCTGGCTGGCGGAAAAACTGGAATGGCCCCAATCGACGCCCTGCATACCTGTTGATAATTACGAATTGACCGAGGCATTAGCTATGCCGCTGGAGCAGGTCCAAAAATCAGCAGACCTGGCCTATTTGATCTATACTCCCGAGTCGGCCGGGGTTTTCAAAGGGGTAATGACCGATCACCAGGAAGCTGTCAGCACGATCGTTGGTATCAATCATCGTATAGGCATCAATCACCGGGATCGTGTTTTTTCGATGTCCCCGCTTAGTGGTGATCTATGGGTCTATACTGTTTTTGAAACGCTGGCCGCCGGCGGGACTCTTGTCATGCCGGGGCCTGACAACCTGCAAAACCCTTCTCATTGGGAGAGTTGGATGATCGGGGCGCGGGTAACGGTCTGGACCTCCGCTCCTGAGACCTTGTCTACGTTCGTAAAATTTGTCCAGGGGCATGGTCGTAGCCTGCCCGGACGGCTGCGTTCTCTCTTGTTGAGCGAGGATCCGATCCCTGCACCCTTACCGGAGCAAATAAAATCCCTGGCTAAAAAGGTACAGATTATCAGTCTGAGAGGCACCGTGAGCTAAGACGCAGGTTGCGTTACCAGGGAATGTGCGGGTAAGGGGATCTTCAATTGCTCAAAGAACAGTTTCTCCTCCATTTCTTTTATCCCACCTACGGGTAAATCCGCTAATTCCAGGTCTTCGATCGACAGGCGGATCAGGCGTACGCAGCGATGCCGGAGCGTGCCTACCATTTTCCGGACCTGGTGAAATTTCCCTTCCGTCAGAGTCATTTTCAGCCAGGTATGCGGGATATATTCATTGCCGTCCCGTCCATTCTCAAATAAATTATCCGGCTTGGGTACGATTTCCGCCTCGCAGGGGGCGGTACTATAATATCCCCCGCCATCGACCCGGATGGAGACTCCTTTGCGTATATGCTCCAGGGTGTCCGGGCTGACCTGGTATCTTACTTTTACCAGGTAGGTGCGTTTGTGCAGCATCTCTCCCTGGAATAATAATTTCGTTATTTTTTTATTGGTCGTCAATATCAATAGTCCTTCAGAATGACCGTCCAGCCGGCCGACGGCGTGCGTCCCTTCCGGAAAATGAAAATCCAGGTCACCCAGCAGTCGCACGGGATGGGTGCTGACGAACTGGGAGACCATATCGTATGGTTTATTGATAATGAAATAACGATGGCCGGTTGAGATCATATTTTCCTGGTTGTGCTACCAGGCACAAAGATACATTGTCTTTCCGGCAAGCTAGTCCTCCCCTTTCTCTTTACTTACCTTCACAAACGCACTTCTGCGGGGCCAGGGTACCTGGCTATTCTCTCCTTTAATGGCTTTCCAGAGGACTTCATTGAGCAATGCATCCGGAACCGCGTCGGCTTTGGACAGGTCGAAGCGGGAAGACATAATTGCAGAAGGTGTCCAGGCGGTGTTGCGTGCATCGATGTTCACGCCGGCAGGCAGGGCCTTGTAAGCTGTCGTATCTACCGCCGCACTGAAGCAGTTCCATAAAGGAGCGGCCGCCGCATCATACTGGCTCATGGGTGGAATGCCCAGGATCAGCTCCATGGTGCGAAGGATCGAGGAGGTGGAATACATCGTATGGTTCACCGAGTGCCGTTTGATATAAGGACTGAACACATAAGCCGGAGAGCGGTGAGCGTCGATGTGATCGGGGCCGTCCTGGGCATCGTCTTCCAGAACGAAGATGGCAGATTCCTTCCAGACAGGGCTATGGGAAATATGTTCTACCAGTTTCCCCAGGGCAAGATCGTTGTCGGCAATCTGCGCAATAGGGCTATAGGCTCCTTTTTGCATGCCGCTGGTATGGTCATTCGGGAGATAGATAGTACTGAAATGCGGTACGGCTCCTGCCTGCAGCAACGAATCGAAATCATGTTCGAAAACGGATTCCCGGTAGATATCCTGTATGCCGAGATTCCATCCGGGGTATTTCGTACAATAGTGATTGGGGTCATTGAGCAGGTCCAGCGTAGGATATCCGTTGTCCATAAACTCACCGTAGTTGCGGAAGGAGATGCCTGCGCGCTGGCAATAGTTCCAGATAAAACCTTTGGTGGGATTCGCGATGGGCCTGCTGCCATCGAAATCGTATTTGCCGCCGCGTCCACTATAGTTATAAGGCCAGTTCTTTTCCACGAAATCAGTGGCATAACCTGCCATGGACCAGTTGTGACCGTCCGCGCTGACTTCTGCGTCCACGTAGAAATTATCCAGGAGCACGAATTGCTGTGCAAGCGCATGGGCGTTGGGGGTGACGGGGTTGCCGAAAAGGCAAAGGCTGCTGTCTCCGTTACCCCCGGGCATATCTCCCAGTACCTGGTCGTAGGTGCGGTTTTCTTTCAGCACATAAAATACATATTTGATGGGGGAGGATTCTCCGGCCTTTCGGGGAATGGGATTGCCGGCCTCTCCCGAAGCAGTCTGTTCCTTTTCTTTTGAATAGAGCGTATTCGCATATACCTGGCTGGTATAATGAACCAGGTCGCTATCGGCAGGCGCAGGGATCACCGATAAGGTACCTTTCAACATGCTGCCAATGTATTGGTCCGCAGGCTGGGGCGTATGGCCGCTCTTCTTGTACCCGTTCTTATGCCGCGGCTCTCCCGGATTGGGTTCGAGCGGATTGGCCATAGAGGACATGCCTTTCCCATTGGTCACCAAAATATTTTTTCCCCAGCCCCGGACACAGGTAGGATACCAGCCGACAGGAATAAATCCCGTGGAGTGGCTATGCCCCGGCTCGGAGACGTCGAAGACCGCCAGGTAATTGTTGTCTGCATTGGCAATATAGAGGGTTTTATCGTTCGACGTTAAGGTTACGCTGTTGGTCGTAGAGCCTATGGGCGCATCGGGGGACAGGGCGGTATGGAGTGTTTCCACCACCTTACGGGAAACCAGGTCAATGACGGATACGGAATTGGAGTTGGCATTAGCCACATACAACCATTGGCCCCGGGCATTAATGGCCATATCTGTGGGATGATCTTCCGTGTCCACCGAATCCAGCAAAACATTCCTTTTCGTATCATAGATCCACATCTTACGGCCTCCCCAGGCAGAAATATACAATTCCGGTTTTACAGGGCTCACTATACAGGTGTAAGCCTCCGCAGAAAGGGGAACTTTCAGCAGGACTTTCATGGATTTGGTATCGCATACATAGAGAGCATCGTCTTCCTTGGTCACCACATATAACCGGTCACGGGCTTCATCCAGGGCAAGTCCCGTCGGACTGATCTTGTCTTTGGGCCAGGGACGGCCAAGGGTGATGGTATCTTTGTTCAGAAGCTTGTCTCCGGAAAGGATATAGCGGATAAGGATATCGTCGTTGCCCCCCGAGGCATACAGATAAGGATGTCTTCGGCTGAAAGCAAGTCCCAGCCAGGCTTTTCCAATGGTGACAGAGGCCGTCAATTTCCGCTCTTTCAGGTTGATGAGGTCGATGGTCTGCCGCCCGTTGCCATTATTGGTAACAGCCAGGTGGATGCCATCCGGGGCCAGGGCCATGTTGAGCGGCAGGTCGCTGCTCAGGGGAATGGAATGCCCGGCAGGGCTCAGGGACCAGCCGTTGGGGAGTTGGATCCGGGAGGATGAAGAGGGTGAGCCGGGGATGGTCGGGATCTGGGCGCCAAGCCAGGAAGTCAGCAGGAGGGCGGAAAGGACCAGGAGGCAGCGCAATTGAATTCTCATATTTTTTTGCATCAGTTGTAGCACGAAGTTAACGGGCCATTGTTAACTCGCTGTTACCTTAGCCTTTTTTTATAACATCATCCAATACGGACTTTAAAGGGCCGGCTCCGATGACGCCACTTTGCCGCCATTTTATCTCACCGGCTTTGAAGACCACCAGGGTGGGCACGCTTAGAATCTGGTAGGCTCTTGCGACGGAGGGGTTCTTATCGATATCCATTTTCAGGATCGTGATCTTTTCGCCGAGGCTGCTCTTTACCTCTTTTAAGATGGGGGGCATCATTTTACAGGGGCCGCACCATTCCGCTGAAAAATCCACAAGGACGGGCTTGTCCCCCTGTATGATATCGGCAAATGTCCTGGGTTTGTTCTGTTCCATACCTTTCTGTTTGGTACAAAGGTAGGAATAATCGGGGACCGGGCCGGGATGTCCGGCCGGTCAGGGGCAAGCCCTAAACCGCCTCCAATTTCAGTACGACGCTGGTCCTTCCTGCATGTACTTCGGGATTGAATCCTATGTTCATCAGGAAATCGCCCGTGTATACTTTTCCGGCCCCGATCGTGGATTGGGTACCCGGATACAGATCGATCTCGGTGATCCTGTATTTTTTAGCAGGGTCCAATCCTTTCAGAAGGATCGGCAATTTGCTGCCGGCGTCATACCGGTTGTTCACCAGGTAATTAAAGATAACGCCCGATGTCTTTGCAGAATCCAGGTAGAGTACGGAGGCTATACTGCTGGTAACGGGGTCAGATAACCGATACTGGTCGCCCTGCCAGATGATCGCCTTTACGGCATTGTAGGTCCTGATGGCATTCTGACAGTATTCCAGGTCTTGGGGGTTGAGTTGGCTTACTACGATATCGAAACCCAGTTTGCCCATCATGGCGACGTCTGTACGGAATTTCAGCGGCTGTTTGCCCCAATCCGTCACATGATTGGAGGAAGTGATAGCGGGGTAGAAGTAGGAGTTCTCCCATTGTATGAATATGCGCTCTATGGGATCGGTATTATCGCTGGGCCAGAATTCCGTAAAGTATTTCAAGGCGCCATAGTCTACCCTGCCGCCGCCGCCGGAGCATAACATCATGGGTACCTTCGGGTATTTGGCTCTTATTTTTTCCAGCACTTTGTACAGGCCGCGCACGTAGTCAATATAAAAATGTGACTGATCTTTCAGGAAGGCAGAATAAGCGTTGTAGATCACGGCGTTGCAGTCCCACTTAATATAGGCCAGGTCAGGGTTCTTAGTGAACAGGCCATCTACGATGCCGTAGACGAAGTCCTGAACTTTAGGGTTGCTCAGGTCGAGGACCAATTGATTCCTGAAATAGTATTCATCCCTTTTGGGTTGTTTAATGACCCAGTCAGGGTGTTGTTCGTATAGTTCGCTTTTAGGACTGACCATCTCCGGTTCAATCCAGATCCCGAATTTCACGCCGTCGTTCTGCGCTTCTTTCACCAGGGAGGCTATGCCGTTGGGGAGTTTGTTCTTATTCTCCTGCCAGTCGCCCAGGCCTGCATGGTCGTCATTTCTCGGGTATTTGTTCCCGAACCAGCCGTCATCCAGCAGGAAAAGATCCACCCCCAGCTTTTTGGTGTCCTTTAAAAGCTCAGCCAGTTTAGTCTCGTTAAAGTCAAAATAAGTAGATTCCCAATTGTTGAGTAAGGTGAGCCTGGATCCTTTGCCGTCCGGGATCTGGTAATTCCTCGCCCATTGCTGCAATTTACGGCTTGCCGCTCCTTTGCCTTTATCCGACAGGGTATAGAGGAAGGGAGGGGTGGTAAAGTCTTCGTTGGGAGCCAGGGTATAGGGGGATGCGTAATTATTCATCCCGGCGATGATCCTTAGATTATCCTGGGGATCGACTTCCAGGTCAAAGCGAAAATTGCCGCTCCATTCCATAGCGCCGTATAAGACGGTGCCTTCATCTTCGCCGGCCGGCCGGTCCAGAGAGACCATGAATACAGGGGGTTGAAATAAGTCAGCCCGGGTACCCAATTTGGTATCCAGGGTCTTGATACCGTGGGTAAGTTTTGATTCTTCGGGCTGCATTTCTTTGACCCAGTCGCCGTGATATTGTCTTAACCAATAACTTTCCGCTTTCAGATATAGGTTGGCGGAAGCAAATTTATGCAGAATTACGTTGCCCTTTTCCTTGTGCCGGAGGACGCTCCACTGTTCTATTATGTCTTCCTTATACCAGGACTTGTAATATAGGGTAACTTCAAAATCATATATGGGGTCTTTCAGCCGGATGGTCAGCAAGGAGATATCGTCGCTGATTTTGGTGACCTGGTGACTTAGGTATCGAAGGTCCAGCGAATTGTTGCCGTCCGCATGGGTGACGCTGATCGCCGGTTCCACCAGGTTGCGGGAGCCGGAAGGGGTATAGGCGGAATTGAAGATGCCGGTAGGATCATCGGGCTGCCGGTAGATGCCCGGTATATTACCATATTCCCCGGCATCGGACAATCGCTTGCCGAAGTAGATCGTTTTAAGATCCTTGTTTTTATCTGACTGTAAGACCAGGGCATTGCCGGCTGTCTCTACAGAAATGACCACCGATTGGGCCTGGGATGGCTGCGCCCAACAATGCGGGGCTATCCATAAGGCCGACACTATTATAATTATACAACTGCGGGTTGAGCTCAACTTGATTTTCATTTGACAAGAAATTGATTAATAGGGGTCCAGGGCAGGCCATCGATTACTGGCCGACGATTGCTGCCGGTAAAATTACAGGAAAGAAGTTCCCGTTAAAATGGATAATCCGCCAAAAAAAATGGATAATCATATGACAACCCGGGCCTTAGTGGAATAAGTTTCTATAAATCGTGAAATATTGAGTGCGAGGGGCTAACTTTGCGGTCTCCTCTAACGACGACCGCCCAAACAGTAAATCTATGAATGACTTTATAGCCGCTCGCTCCCAGATGGCCTTGTCGCTCGGATTTCATATCGTGTTCTCCTGCATAGGGATGGTGATGCCCTTCTTCATGGCCGTGTCGCACTACTACTGGCTAAAAACGAATAAGATCGTCTATAAGAATGTAACGAAGGCCTGGAGTCATGGAGTCGCTATCTTTTTCGCGACCGGGGCTGTGTCTGGGACCGTATTATCCTTCGAGCTTGGGCTATTGTGGCCGACGTTCATGAAACATGCCGGTCCTATTTTCGGAATGCCTTTTTCATTAGAGGGAACGGCCTTTTTCATCGAGGCGATCGCCCTTGGATTTTTCCTGTATGGCTGGGACCGGTTCAACCGGTGGTTTCACTGGTTTACAGGCGTGATCGTAGGCATCAGCGGGCTGGTGTCCGGCATCCTGGTGGTAGCGGCCAATGCATGGATGAATAGCCCGGCCGGATTTGATTATGTCAACGGGCAGTATCTTAACATAGATCCCATCAAAGCGATGTTCAACGATGCCTGGTTCGAGCAGGCCCTTCATATGTGTATAGCGGCTTTTGTCGCTACGGGATTTGCCGTGGCGGGTATTCATGCCCTTATGATCCTGAAAGGCAGGCATGTCTTATTCCACACCAAGGCCTTTAAGATAGCCGTCGCCTTCGCCACCGTCGCGGCTGTGCTGCAGCCGCTGAGCGGGGATATTTCCGCTAAAGACGTCGCCAAACGACAGCCCGCGAAGCTGGCAGCCATGGAAGCTCTTTTTCATACGCAGAAAGCCGCGCCGCTGCTTATCGGTGGGATTCCCGATGTTCAGCACCAAAAAGTCAATTATAGCCTGGAGATCCCCGGCTTGCTCAGTTTTATGACCTACGGCGATTTTCAGTCGGAAGTTAAAGGGCTTGACAGCATCGCCCCGGAGAACCAGCCCCCGGTGGCCATTGCGCATTATGCCTTCCAGATCATGGTGGGAGCAGGCATGCTGATGTTCGGGATCTCCCTTCTTTATTTTTTTGCCATATGGAGGCGAAAGAACTGGAGGAATGGCCGATGGCTGTTTGCCCTTTTTGCCGCGATCACTCCCCTGGGGTTTATTGCGGTAGAGGCGGGATGGACGGTGACCGAAGTCGGGCGGCAGCCCTGGATCCTGCAGGGGATCATGAGAACAGCCGATGCCGTCACGCCCATGCCAGGAATTATTTATTCTTTTTACCTGTTCACCGCTGTATATGTTTCGCTGGGCCTTATCGTAACCTTCATGCTATACCGCCAGATCAGGATGGTGGGGGGATTATATTCATCAAATAATTGAACCTATGATCTACATCGTGATCGCCTATCTCTGGTTAGCTGTGCTCCTTTACCTTTTAATGGGTGGGGCGGATTTTGGAGCGGGCGTTATAGAGCTGTTCACTTCCGATAAGAACAAAGACAAGACCCGGCGAACGATGTATAAGGCCATCGGCCCCATCTGGGAGGCCAATCATATGTGGCTGATCATCACGATCGTGATCCTCTTTGTGGGGTTCCCGGCCATTTATACTACCATGTCCATTCATCTGCACATCCCCCTGGCTATTATGTTGCTGGGTATCATCGCGCGGGGGACGGCTTTTGCTTTCCGGAACTATGATGCGGTCGTGGACGATATGCAGGTGATCTATAGCCGCATCTTTGTCTATGCCAGTGTGATCACTCCCCTATTCCTGGGAATTATTGCCGGCAGCGCCGTTTCGGGGCGTATCGATCCGACTGCCACTAATTTTGCAGATGCTTATATATTCAGCTGGCTGAACTGGTTCTCCGTTGCCATCGGCCTGTTCACCGTATCGATCTGCGGGTTCCTGGCGGCCGTCTACCTGATCGGGGAGACGGACAATGAAACGGACAGGCGCCGCTTTATCGCCAAAACGAAAAGCACGAATATAGCCGCCGTCATCAGCGGCGCCCTGGTCTTCCTGTCTGCCCGATGGGACCATATCCCCTTAACGGAATGGGTGTTCGGGAATAGCGTCGGCATCATCGCCGTCACAGCAGCCACTTTATCGCTGATCCTGTTATGGTATCTGCTTTACCAGCGCAAAACGCGGGTATTGCGGGTGCTGGCAGGTTTCCAGGTGACTATGATCCTGCTCACGACTACTTATCGCCACTATCCGAATATCGTGATCCTCAAGCATGGGGCGCCGCTATCTTTATTGGGGGACCAGGGGCATGACAAGACCATCGGGTCGCTCGGCTGGGCGCTATTGATCGGGAGTGTTTTTATTCTTCCGGCCTTATTTTATCTTATTTATAGCTTCCAGACGAAGAAGGGAGAGCCTGCGCATTAGGTGATTGCGTAAATTTAACCAAACAAATAAATATGGTAAAGTCTTCCCCCCAGGATAATGTAAGTTTCGTCATCAGCGAACTGGCGATGTTGCTGGAGCGGGGTAATGCCCATGCCTCTTTTGAAAAGGCAGTAAAGGGTATCCCGCAAAAACTGCTTGGCAAAGTTCCACAGGGATCTGCCTATAGTATCTGGCAGTTGGTGGAACATATACGTATAACGCAGTGGGATATCATGGAGTTCTCCCGGGACCCGGATCATAAAAGCCCTAAATGGCCGGAGGAATACTGGCCGGAGGCCGAAGCTCCGGAAAATGCGAAGGCCTGGACGGACTCCCTGGAGCAGATCGAAAAAGAGCGGAAGGAGTTTGTAAAGCTGCTACATAAAGCCGGTGACGGCATCTACACCCCTTTCCCTTATGGCGATGGGCAGAGCCTGTTCCGGGAGGGGCTGGTGCTGGCCGATCACAATAGCTATCACACCGGAGAGATCATCCTTTTGCGGAGGATACTGGGGGATTGGGGGTAATTCAGGCGGGTTCCGTTCCCCCCTCCTTTTGTCCACTTCAACCCGAAAATCGGCCCATACGAACAATCTGCCTAAAGGGTTGCTCCCGTTTATTGCATAAATTTGTTAAATGAATTTGGGAGAAAAAAATAGTCAGCTTGTCAGGATTGCCGCCCTTGTCAATCTTTTATTTCTTTTATTGTGCGTAGCCCTGGTGCTATTCCTGGGCTCCGATAATTCCGAAAGCCGTCAAGAGTTCCGGAAAATGGCCGCCTTTGCCATTGCCAATATGGTTTGCTGGGTAGTAAATGTATGCATCATAATTTTCCTCCTTCCTCAACTCAATAGCAAAAAGCAAACCAGGAGCGCCTTCTTTTACTTTTTAAGCTTTCTCAGCAATCTTTTTATCGTGCAGCTGCTGTCAGGTTTTGTGATCGAGAAGCTCCAGATGAAAACACCGATACATCACTTCGCGCCATTATATTATGCGATTGTTTTTAATGCCATCTCGTTATTGTCGATAGAATTAATTACATCCAGGTATGAAAAATCAAGCATGAAGATGGAAAATGCGGAATTAAAGGTGATGAGCCTTCAGGCGCAACATGAAAAATTGAAAAATCAGCTGCATCCTCATTTTCTTTTCAATTCTTTGAACGCCCTGAAAGTTTTGATCCGCAAAAATCCGGTTCTTGCTGAAAGTTATCTCATAAAATTATCTGACTTCCTCCGGTTTTCCATTTCTCACAACGAGCAGAATATTGTTTCTCTCCAGGAAGAATTGAAATTCTCTTTATATTATCTGGAAATGCAAAAGATACGGTTCCGGGATAGCCTGTCCTACCAGGTCGACGAGGCCCTGAATACTATGAAAGAAGCCATGGTGCCGGTTTTTTCCCTGCAACTTCTGCTTGAAAATGCCATCAAGCACAATGCGTTAACAAATGAAGCCCCTCTTTTTATAAACATCCGGTATATGGCGCCGGACTGGTTGGTCGTCGAGAACAACCTGTCTGAAAAATTAAATATCGAGCCCGGGACAGGCTTAGGGCTAAAGAACCTTTCCGACAGGTATAAGTTGTTAATGGACCAGGATATACAGGTCAAAGTAAACCGTACCAGTTTCCAGGTATACATAAAATTACTCTCAGCATGAATGTGGTTATCATCGAGGATGAGATATTGAGCGGGGAAGATCTGGCCTATATGATCGGGCAAATAAATGCGGATATTACCATCCTGGCTCATTTGCGTTCCGTAAAGGAATCCATAGCCTATCTAAAAGGGCGAACGGATGTGGACCTTATCTTTTCCGACATCCAGTTAGGGGACGGGCTCAGTTTCGAGATATTCAGGAGCGTCCGGACGGAAGCTCCCATCATTTTCTGTACTGCCTTCAATGAGTATGCCGTTGAAGCCTTTAAAACGAACAGCATCGATTATATTTTAAAACCTTTTGACAATAAGGCCGTAGCTGCAGCCATCAATAAATATTATCAATTAAAGAAATATTTTGCACCGACGGCAGTCGACTATGATTCCCTGATCCACATTCTGGCGGGCAGAAGGAGGGAACTCAGTTCGATTCTTGTTTATTATAAAGATAAAGTACTGCCTATCAATCTGGATGAGATCGCTCTGTTCTACATTGACAAGGAAACCACCCGTCTGCTTAGTTTTAGCAAGAAAATTTTCATTGTGGACCAGACGCTGGATCAATTAGAACATAGTTGCGGAGATGATTTTTTCAGGGTCAACCGGCAATATTTGGTCAACAGGCGCGCCGTGACAGATGCAACTCATTACTTTCCCAGGAAATACGTAGTCAATATCTCGCTGGATTTTAAAGAGGCGATCGTCGTCAGCAAGAACAGAACGTCTGATTTCCTGAAATGGCTTACGAAAAAATAGGACATTCCCCTGATACCGGATAAAGTCCGGTTATGGGACGCCCGCTAGTTCTTTTGGGCCAATTTCAGCGCATATTCCAGCTGGCTGTCTCTTTTTTCAACAATGTCGTTTATCGTCGGGTAAATAATATGATCCGGTATTACGCCCCTGTCTTCAAACCTGGTCTTTTTTACAGCCAAGGTATATTTAACCAGGGGGATCCTGGCAATAATTTGGGTATTGGGTAAGGTTACCATATCTTCCCCGCCCGAGGTATTGCCATAATAGCCGCCGCCACATTCTTCGCCTATGAATATTGCTCTCCTATTACTTTTGGCTATAGAAGAAAATTCGGCTGTGCCGGAGAAACTTCGCCCATTGATCAGAATATAAACTTTGCCTTTAAAATTGTTTTCATTAGGTTGCTGCAGGCCCAGGTTAGGGTTGTCCTTTTCTGTAATTTTCCCTTTGACCGTCTCCACCGAGGCATAATACATAAATGGCTTTTCGGTAAGATAGGAATAAAGCATTTCGCCGTTATTATCATTACCTCCCTGGTTGCTGCGGAGGTCTATTACCAGCTTAGTGGCTTTTTTGTCTTTCATATCGTTGAAGGATGAATCCAAAAAATGGCGAAAGTTCTCGCCCGTTGTCTCTAAAAAGCCATTGAAAAAAGTTGCCAAGGTAAGCACGGCGATATTGCCAGGCCGGTAGCTTAGCCGCAGGTACTTATCGGGCCGGGAAAAGGGGCCGGCACAGATAAAATTTTTAAGGGTGTCGGACTGCAAGGTGGCTGTCTTTATCTCACCGGTCTGGGTTTTGCAGGTGATCGAATAACTGTCTTTTGCGCCGAATACCACGTTATATAATAACTGGAAATCTTCCGGCAATTCCCAATTTTTGCGCGACTGAATGCCGCCGTCCGATGTTATATAGTCAAACAGGTGTCGTATGATCTCATCCATAGAACGGTGATCAATAGATAGTATCTCCGTTTTATCAAGGTCTGCATTTTGCCGGCAACAAAAGATGAAAGCCTTGTTATGCATAAACATTACCATGGCTGGAAAAACTTTCACCTTACTCATATAGTCATTCATCACCCGGGCCGGCAGCTTGCAATTGGTATGACCGTCTTCAATGGCGGCTAAGGCAAATCTTGTCAGCGCATAAAAATCAGGTACGGTCATGCTGTCCTGTATGGTGGCCAGGCAACTGTCAAAAACAGGATCTAGCGCTGCCTTGCTTTTGTACCGGTATAAACCGGCATGTACTTTTTGCAGGGTATCCCTCAATAATAAAAAATCGCTTTTCAATGCGTCCGGCGCCATTTTGGGCAGTTGAAAATCAGGTGTTTGCGCCAAAGTCTCTGCGGCAAGTAGGCACATAGTTATAATAGCGGATATTTTTTTTATCAGGTATAACATGGCAATAGATTGTTTATGCTGTATAATACAACATCGTTAAAAATAGTTTTTAAGGGGAAGTGTTATTGACTGTCTTTACGGTTTATGAAGAAATAATAGGCCAGGAAAGCGGCGGCGAGACTGAATGCCATGATCGCTAAAGAGTGAATTCCCAGAGGCTGAAAGGCGGCAACCAGCGAAAGCCCCAAACCAACTCCCGTTAAAATGGCGATCCATTTTATGGTGGCCTGGCTATTATCTTTGATGGCGGGTTGCAGCAATTTGGATATCACTGTGTCAGAAGCTCCTTTGTCAATCAATTTATCTTTAATGCGGTAGTCTAAGATCAGCTTGATGAAGGTGAGAATAGCTATTGAAAATAAAACAACGGTGAGCAGCATCCTGGTGGTATTAATTACTTCCCACATTAATGCATTATCCCGGTATGGGTCAACATTTTGTGCCTTTGAAGCCAATGACACCAATATTATAAATGCAGTCGTTGTTATCTTTTTCATGCTTATGCCGGTTATATTTTATTAGACAGGCAACCTTATCTTATGTTGCAGTTTTCAATAATAATTTAAAGATTTTAATTGCTTCCTGTATTTCCTGTACATTTCCATGCCATAGAATATTAAAATTATCATAGCTGTCATTGCCATTAAACAGATAGCCACCGGCAACATACCGGCAAACATCTTTGAAAGATATCCCCTATAGAGGTAAAATGGCAGGCCGATGAAAGCGAAGGCGCCGAAAACAAGGATATACATAAAGATCTCTTTTCTGGCAGCCGCCGGATTGGGTGTCCGGATCGGGCTGATTGACGGTAAAATCAGTTCCTCTATCTTAAAATCAAAAGCGGGCCGGGACTGTTGTTTAATTTCAGCAAATGCCAACCGATATGCCGATGCGCTAACCTGGCAGTCTTCACATTGTCCAATGTGCTCCATTACTTCTGTTGTGCAACCGGGTTCGTCCAATACATATAGCTGCAGTTCGATTTCTGAAGGATGTCCGATTATCATAATGCGCCCTTTTTGTAGTTTGCTAATAAATTTTCTTTCAGCATTTTTCTTGCCCTGAATAGGTAGTTTTTTACGGTTCCTTCCGGCAACCCGGTTATTTGTACGATATCGGCATAGCTCAATTCTTCCTGGTGGTATAAGGTAATCAGAGTTTGGTAAACGGGGGGCAGCCTGCTTGCTGCCATCCGCAAAATACCGGAGAGTTCTTTTTGAATAACGGGTCCATCGGTTGGAGAGCCCTGTTCGGTCGTTGAGAGGTTGTTCAACATTTCCGCCGGGGCTTCCATATCATCATGGTCTTCATGAAGGCTGCCGGGCAATACTAATTTCTTTTTTTCGAGCCAGTTTATGCAGGTGTTGTAAGTGATCTGTCCTATCCAGGTTAACAACCTGGATTGAAATTTAAATTCATTCAGTTTATGAAATGCCTTCATGTAAACGTCCTGCACGATATCCTTCCGGTCCTCCGCATTCGGTATCAGTTTGAAAACAATTTGGGCAACCAGGCCTTCCGTATTTTTAATAAGGACGCCAAAAGCCTTGGTATCACCAAGCAAGACCTGGTCAACAAGCTGTTTGTCTGCCTGAATATGTCCTGTTTGATTGCACACCTGGTTAATTAGACCGGCTTACGGTTGAAATGTTGCAATAAATCCAACTAATATCAGCGCTCTCAAATGCCTGCGCTAATATTCATGCCTACCCTCATCCAGTCTTTTAGCCAGCTCTTCTTTCTTAATATTTATTTGTTGACCTATCGGCTTCCCGTCGCGATAGCTGATCACATTCAGTTGGGTGGTACCTACCGGGAATTTTATAGGGGTGCCGTCATATTTCGGGTAATACGCGTCGGGATTGGTAAGGTCAAAGGTATAATAGATATCGAGCCCTTTGATCTCGGTGGACAGGCTCACGGTAAAGTCGTGGTCGGCCGCCTTTTTGGGGGTGAAGATCACGTTGTAGGCGCTACGCGCGTATTTGATGCCGGCTGCATCGAGCCGGGTAAATTCCGTCTCCATCCTGGTTGTAAAATCATCCCAGTTTCGGCTTGCTTTCGGGCTCCAGTAGACCTCTGCCAGGGCGAGGGCCCGGGGCCAGGTCATGTATTCCACCTGCCGGAAATTCGGCACGGATTCCGTCCATAGATTTCCCTGCCCTCCCAATATTAATTTTTCGTCGACGCTGTCCGGAACAGGATCATAGGTATAGGAGTCTTTCAGCCGGCACATACCATAGGTAGGAGGTTCTACGGTGTTCTCTCCCTGGTAGAGATCCAGGTAGCAGAAGTCCCAGGGAGTCATCACGACGGGGTGTTTCATCCTGGCGGCGGTGACCCCTCCTTTCATGCCTCTCCAGCTCATGACCGTTGCTTCCGGGGCCAGTCCCCCTTCCAGGATCTCATCCCAGCCGATCAGTTTCTTTCCTTTACTCTTCAATATTTTTTCCGTCCGTTTTACAAAATAGCTCTGTAATTCTTCTGTATTGGCCAGGTGCTCGTCGGCCATCCGCCGCTGGCATTTCGGGCAGGTGGCCCAGAAACCTTTGTACGCCTCATCCCCCCCGATATGTATGTATTCACAGGGGAAGAGGGCTGCCAGTTCCGTGAATATTTTATCCAGGATGGTAAAGACTGAGTCGTTGCCGATGCAGAGGGCATTATCATCCCTCTCAGGACTGCGGAATCCGGCGTTGACGCTGTATTGCAGCTGCGTGCAGGAAAGACCGGGATAGGAAGCGATCAGGGCAAGGCTATGGGCCGGCACGTCGATCTCCGGCAGGATGGTGACAAAGCGTTGCTGTGCATACCGGATGATCTCTTTCATATCCTCTTGTGTATAGAAGCCGCCTTCGGTAGTGGGCTCATACGCCAGGGCCGGGAGTATTTCGCCCCAGCGGCCGGTACGGCGCACCCGCCAGGCCCCTTTTTGAGTCAGCTGCGGAAGGCTCTTGATCTCGATGCGCCAGCCCTCGTCGTCACTCAGGTGAAGGTGAAGGACATTATATTTATAGCGGACCATTTCATCGATATATTTTTCCACTTCCTCTTTGGTAAAGAAATGACGGCTGACGTCCAGCATCAGTCCGCGCCAGCCGAAACGGGGATAATCCGTGATCTCGGCGCAGGGGATTAAAGCCCCTCCCCCACCCGGCACCAACTGCAACAAAGTCTGCATGCCGTAAAAAATGCCGGCGGCATCGTTGGCCCTGATCCGGATAGAAGATGGGGTGACATCCAGGACATACCCTTCTTTCCCCAGGAGATTTCTATCTTTCATGGCATTGACCTGCAAAAAGATCTTTCTTTTCCCTCCCTTGCCCTGCTGCAAGGGTACCCCTGCAATCGCCGCAACCCGGGAGCTAAACCATTTAGCTGCCTCGTCAAGGGAGGTATCATCGGTCACTACCGATACGCGGGAATCCAATGTAAACTTGCCGGGTTTTTCCGTCACGGAGACCGGCTGAGGGATCAGACGGATGTGGGGAGGCTCCGCCGGGCGAGGAGGACGAGGTCCGCCAGCCGCCCGGGCAAGGGTAAACGCAAAAAATAACAGGGTAATCACCGGTAAAGAACGAACAGTAGCCTTGTGCATAATAAATCTTTAAATAGGGCCTGAATTTAGGGGATTCTTCATTCTCTCTTAATATTTTTTTCATTGATCCCTTTAAAGAAGCTGTCCCGGTAGGAGCGGCTGACGGGGATTTCCGTTTCTTTTATTTTGAGGCTCTCGTTACGGATGGAACTGATCTTATCGATCATGACGATAAAGGATTTGTGCACCCGGGCAAATTTACCGGCGGGCAGTTTTTCTTCGATGGCTTTCATGCTCGACTTGGAAAGGATGGGTTTGGAAGAGTTTACCAGGTATATCTTTATATAATTTCCCAGTCCTTCAATATAGGTTATTTCATGGAGAAAGACTTTTGTCAACTGGTATTCGCTATGAATAAACAGAAAGTCCGGAAAATGCTGGGGTGGGTTATTTTCTTTTTGCTTGAATCCCTGGTATTCCAGGGCTTTATTGGCCGCCCGTAAAAAACGCTCGAAAGGGACTGGCTTTACCAGGTAATCCAGTACATCCAGGTCGAATCCCTCTATAGCATATTTCCGGTAAGCCGTAATAAAGATGACCATGGGCCTGTTGGCCAGGCTTTTCAGGAAACTCAGGCCACCGATGCCCGGCATTTCGATATCCAGGAATAAAAGGTCTATCGGTTCCTCCCGCAATACTTCCATAGCGACGTAGGCATTCTTACACTTCTTCACCAACTGTAAAAAGGGTATTTTACTGATATTATCCTCCAGGATATCCAGCGCGGGTGTTTCATCGTCTACTGCCAGGCATCTGATCATATCATACCAAAGGTATGTTTAAGGCGATTTCAAACCAATTTTCCGTTACCGTGGAGCCGGTGAAATAATTCTTTGCCGTCATCAGGCTAAATTCCCCCGGATAGATCAGCTCCAGTCTTTTTCTCAGGTTGATCAGCCCGATGCCGGGAGCCGCCTTCTCTTCCTCCTGCCGGATAAAATGATTGTATTTGTTTTTCACGGTGACGGAGAGCCTATTATCTTGCTCCACCTGGATATCGATCAGGATCATGGGGGTTTCCACGAGTCCTATGCCATGTTTGAATGCATTTTCCACCATAGGGATCAGCAACATGGGTTCGATATACTGATCGTCGATTAATTGGGGGGTATTGAATTGCACGGTTACGTCATCCCCGAAACGGAGCATCTGCAGATCGATATAGGACCGGAGGTAGGCTATTTCATCTTCCAGTTTTATCTTCTCATTATTGGCTTCGTATAACATATAATTCATCAGGCCTGCCAGCTCCAGCAGGACCGGCTCCAGGAGATCGGACTTTTTCCGTGCCAGGAGCGCCATGCTATTGAGGACATTGAGCATAAAATGAGGATTGACCTGGGCTCTCAGAAAAGAAAGCTCTGTCCGCAAATGCTCGGTCTCTTTTTCCTTACGATCCTTCTCCAGTCTGGAGTTCTGCCGGAAGACCGCCAGGCTCGCACTGAGCAGCACAAAAAAGGCTCCCGGGAATATCCTCCGGAGAGCCACCTGGTAAAATGGCCGGATGGGATGATACCCCATATAAATACTCAGCGAGGACAGTATGGCCCCCCCCAACACGAATAGTATCACAGTCAGAGCATAGACTGCCCTTTTTTTCCTCAATAAATAAGCCGGGATCAGCCAGTAGGCATTGAGGTAAAAGATCCCAATAAAGGGCAGCATCGCCCATATTATCTGTAAACTGTTCAGGGGGTCTTCCCGGGCAGGCGGCGATGAAGGTCTCACCAAAAGGATGCATAAGACCAGGGCTGACCAGATCCCCCCGTGAAGCAGCACCGAATATAGCCTGCGGGATTTCAACATACGTTATAAAATTACTACTTAACCGTAACTTTCTTTGACTGAACGGTATGGGCGCTGAAATAACCGTAGGCTCCGTTGCTGATATTAGATACAGGGTTGGCAGGCGAAGCCGTAGTATTGAAACCCCCGCTGCCGGAAGACTGATCCATCTGATACCAATAATTATATATATTCTCATCGATATCATACTTTTTTACTTCCAGCAGATCGCCGATAGCAAGCCGGGAACTGTCGTTGCGTAAAGTACGGCTGATATATCTTCCATCGGACAGACGATCATCAAAGACGAAAATGCTGTTGCCTTTTGTCAATTGCACCCCGTTGATATATTCTATGAACTGGTAATAATTCTTTACCCCGGGAGGGTCCTGGAAATTGACAATGGCCTCTATCTGTTTGCGGCCGAAATCCGCCGAGTGATCGAAAGTGACCGAATCGAATGGTACCACCGCCGGCATGGTAGAGACCGCGCTGTAATTCGTATTCTGCGCAAATACAGACAGGGTATAGGTATGGCCGGGGACGCCCTGTAAGGTATGGGTGATATACACACCCGCGGAAGTCTCTGTCAGGCTGTCCGTTCCTCCCTGGCTATCGCTGATCTTTACCGTCGCGCCTGATATGGCAGGGAAAGTATTGTTGGCATAAAAAGCCGCCGATTGATTGATCGTGACGGTATAGGGGCCGGGGTCATTGGTGACATCTCCCTGTATGACGATCTGTGCCGGGGCATTTTTCAGGTTCAGGGTTACCGTTTTCGTGCACGAATAAAATAGAATAGCTGCTGCTGCCAAAAGGGTTATGGCTGTATATTTCTTCATGGCTCCTAAAATTTAAAGTTGTAAGTAATAGAGGGTACCCAACGGAACAGGGCAACCTGCTGCGCCCGCGTCTTCGATGGGTCGCCGGGGTCCTGCTGGAAGCTAATGCTATAGGGATTCTCCCTGCCATACAGGTTGTAGATGGAGAAATTCCAGTTGCTGTCGAATTTCTTTGTCTTTTTACCCTGTAAAGTAGCTCCTACGTCCAGCCGGTTGTAAGCGGGCATCCGGTAACCATTTCTTTCCGTATAGAGAAAAGCAATTTGCCCGTTGACCTGGTACTTTCCGCTGGGCCAGGTAACGGCATTCCCGGTATAGTAAACGAAGTCAGCCGACAGCGTCCATTTTTTATTGAGCTTATAAATACCTACGACGGAGAGATTATGCGTCCTGTCCTGATTGGCCGGATACCAGGTAAAATTATTCACTCCATCGAATTTCCGTTCGGTCTTGGACAAGGTATAGCTGACCCATCCGGTTAATTTCCCCACTTTCTTTTTAAAGAACAGTTCGAGACCATAGGCTCTTCCTTTTCCGAATATTAATTGTGATTCCACATTCACATTGGCGATCAGCTGGGCGCCATTCTTATAATCGATCTGATTCTGCAGGTCCCGGTAATAAATCTCCGAGGAGAATTCATAGGCATTATCCTTAAAGTTCCTGTAATAACCCGCCGATACCTGGTCCGATATTTCCGGCTTGACATTGTTGCTGCTGGGGATCCAGACATCCGTGGGATTGGCGGAGGTGGAATTGGATAACAAGTGAAGGTTCTGTGTGGTCCTTGTATAGGATAGTTTGACAGAGCTGGAAGTATTCAGCTTGTAACTGGCGGAAAACCTGGGTTCCAGGTTGAAATAATTCTTTACCAGCTTTCCGGACGCATAGGTAGCCGTATCGAGGACGTTGCCATTTTTATCGTAGGTATAGAAATTGCCAGGGCCCATTACGGCGAAACTATTGGCCCGCAAGCCATAGTTGATGTTCAGGTTATCGGACAGAGCAAGATCATGGGAAATATAAGCGGCGCTTTCCAGGGCATGTTTGTTCTGAATAGAGATGGGGTTGAAGCTGGAGCTTTGTGACGCCGATATCACTCCCGGAGAGGTGGTATGATCAATGACATCTATGCCGAAATTGACCTTATTATTGGAATTAATATAGTATTGCAGATCTTCCTTGAAATGGTAATCCCTGATATAAGAGTTGATGCCGATATCATTGTTCCCGGAATTGATCGTGATAGAATAGTCATACTTACTGTAGATGAGGGAAGTGTTGGAGAAGAGCCTGCTATTGAAAATATGGTTCCACCGGAAAGTGGCCGTCGTATTGCCGTAATTTATTCCAAAAGTGTTGCCCTGACCAAGGACGTCCTTTCCAAAGTACCCCGACAGGTAGATATGATCTTTCTCCCCCAGCTTGTAGTTCGCCTTGGCATTGATGTCATAAAAATAAAGCTTGCTGTTCTTCGTGCTGGTGTCTTTCGATAGTTTGAGGAAGAGATCCGCATAGGTCCTTCGGGCGCTTACGATAAAGGAGCCATTATCTTTCTCGATAGGCCCTTCGACATTCAGCCGGGAGGCAATCAACCCAATGCCACCGCTGGCGTGGTATTCTTTGTTGTTGCCGTCATTCATTTTGACATCCAGCACTGAAGACAGCCTGCCCCCGTATTCTGAAGGCATGGCGCCTTTGTAAAGGGTCACGTCTTTGATGGCGTCCGAGTTGAAGGTGGAGAAAAAGCCCAGCAGGTGGGAGGGGTTATACACCGTGGCCTCATCCAGCAGGATGAGGTTCTGGTCAGTGCCTCCGCCCCGCACATAAAAACCGCTATTGCCATCCCCTCCGGACTGTACGCCGGGCAGGAGCTGGATCGTTTTCAGGATGTCCTTTTCACCGAACAGGACGGGCAGATCCTTGATCTCGCTGATGGAAAGTTTTTGTACCCCCATCAGCGGCTTGCTCACATTATTATTATTTCTATTGGCCGACACGACCACTTCCTGCAATTGCTGCCCGCCTGTGCTCAGTCCTACCGGGACTACGATGTCCTTGCTCAGGGAAATAGTCAGGGTATCGTTATCATAGCCCGTAAAGCTCACCACCATTCTATAATTCCCCGCAGGGGCATTGATGGAATAAAACCCGTAGGCATTGCTCAGGGCGGAGGAATGAGGCAATTCCAGCAGGGTAATACTGGCGCCGATGAGTGTCTCTCCCGATTTTGTATCGCGGACAGTGCCGTTGATCGTATGCCGGGCCTGGGCTAACAAACCGGGCCGATCCATCAATAAAAAGGAAGAAAGGAGTAAAAGAGTAAGCCAAAGAAAGCTGGTTTTTCGCATAATAGTTGTTTAATCCGGGTACAAGAATAGTCAGGGAAACTGTTAAAAAAAAGTTAGGGGGGACCAAATGCGGGAATTGGGGGGCAAAAGATGCCAGGCAGGCGGGGCGCCGGTCGAATTGATCGAAGGCCAGCCTTAATTGGTCGAAATATTTTCCCTCTTTTCCCGGGAATGGTAGTTTTGGATCGAATAGCCCCTACCAATATGGAATATGACAACGACAGATTAAGAAAGCCAACCAACCGCATCGAGTTATTTTACTGGATACTATTCGTCCTGATCAATCCCCTGGTCAATTATCTGACCTTATTTTTAACCAAACCCGGGATTGGATTGGTATTGCTGCTGATAAGCCTTGCGTTGCTGCCCGCTTATCTCCTGTATGCCCGGATCATGGGCTCCGTGTTCCTGATCCAGAAGCGCCGGGGCGCTCTGATCCTGATGAGCATCCTCTCCTTCCTGGTCATCCAGACGCTCCTGTTCGCGCTGTATTCCCTTGTTTTAAAATTTCCCGTATCTCCGGCAGAGCGCCCCTATTTCACTTATACTTACCCTACCGTACTCCGGGAAAGCTGGTGGGTACTGACGAATATGGCCATTTCGATCGCTATCACTTTTATCCGGAAGGCCATCGATGAAAAGGACCTGCTGGACACCGTCCAAAAAGACAATACTTTTTTCAAGCTGCGCTACCTGCGGGCGCAATTGAACCCCCATTTTCTTTTCAATACCCTGAACAGCATCTATTCCCTAAGCCTGCAGAAATCGGATCAGGCCCCCGAGGTAGTGGTAAAGCTGGCCGATATCATGCGGTACCTGATCTATGAATGTAATGAAGAGAAGATCTTACTGGACAAGGAGATCGAATTTATCCGGAATTATATCGGGATCGAAAAGATCCGGTATAAGGCTGATATACGCTTTACCGTCGAGGGTAATACCAGCGGCATCATGATCGAGCCCTTCCTGTTCATTTCCTTCATCGAGAACGGTTTTAAACATGCCATGGATAATTCGTTCACCGAGCCTTTTATATATATCACTCTTCGGGTCGGGGAAGGCCAGATCATATTGAATGTGATCAACAGCACCAATGCCAATTTGGAGACGCAGGCAAAGAGAATGAACGGGAAAGGCATTTCCAATAGCCGGAGCCTCCTGGAGCTATTATACCCGGATGCTTATGAGCTGGATATTATCCAGACGGAAAAGGAGGAGGCCCGGACGAGCAGCCTGCGACTGCGGCATGCCCGGGAACGCCTGGAGAGCCTGTACCCGGACCTGCATACGCTGGATGTTATTTTAAGCAAGAGCGCTTTCACCGTATCTTTAATTATTAAATCCGGCATTGCTTGATAAAATGTATCATTGTCGAAGACGAAACATTGGCCCAGGATGTCATTAAAAGCCATTTGCAACAAATCGGCGGATGGGAGCTGGTGAGCGTCTGCCGCAATGCGCCGGAGGCCCTGGAAGCGTTGAATACGCTGGAGGTGGATGTCATGTTCCTGGATATCCGTCTGCCTGGTATGAGCGGGCTGAATTTCCTGCGCAGCCTGCCCGATCCTCCCCTGGTGGTGCTGACCACAGCGTATGCTGAATATGCCGTGGAGAGCTATGAGTTCAGCGTGATCGATTACCTGCTGAAGCCCATCTCTTTCGAACGTTTTTCCAAGGCCGCCGGGAAGATAGTCGACGGCCGGTTGTTCTCGCAAGCGGGTAAGGAGCAGGACAAGTCGCCGGGGGATCATATTTTCATAAAATCAAACAGTAAATTCTTCAAGGTTAATTTTTCGGAGATCCTGTATGTGGAGGGAATGAAGGATTATTTGAAGATCCACACGCCGGAATATATGCTGGTGACGCACCAGACCATGAATGAGCTGGAAAAAACGCTGCCGGCCCGGCAATTCTTACGGGTTCACAAGTCTTATATTGTCGCGCTGGGGCATATCCGGGCTATTTACGGTAATTCCGTGGAATTGGGGAAAGTGACGATCCCTATCGGGATCAATTATAAGGAAACGGTGATGAATTTCATCGGAAAAAAGCCCTGAGGGCAGGGTACAGAGGCCGTTTTTTTCCCAACTCCTGTTTTATTCGTATATTGATATGCTTCTTTCAATACTCTACCCTGCTGAAGATCTCCGCTAACAGCAAGTCCTGTTTAAAAGCTTTATTATTTGCATTAACCTTAAACAGGGTACCTATCTATGAACCTAATTCTACCTGCCTGGCAAAGCCGTTTCCGGCTGCTGCTTTGTCTTTTTTCATTCTTCAGCATGGCTGGGACCCGGGCCCAGGCCCCTACCCTCCTGGTCCACAAGGGCCTTCCCGGGGACACCACCAAACAGATCGTGTATGGCAGCGGTATTTACCTCGCCGTTGTGCTACACCCCCTAAGGTTCTACGCGTCCGCCGACGGAGTATCCTGGGGCCCGGTCACAACACCGGATTTCGGTCGCAGCATTAATATTCAACCTGTCCTTGCCTATGGCGCCGGCCTCTTTGTATGCCTGGCAGACAGCGGAAAGATCTTCACCTCCCCCGACGGGGCTACCTGGACCCGCCGCCACTCCGGGAAGAGAGCTAATTTTATGGATATACAGTTCCTGCAAGGCGCCTTCTATGCCGTTGGCGACAGCGCCACCTTCCTGCATTCCGCCAATGGCATCGACTGGAATGCATTAAGCACCGGAAAGGGTGCGCCGACCGATTCGTACATTGGCATTGCTTACGGCAACGGGTATACGGCCATTACCGCTACCAGCCTGCACGCAGGCAGGGTCCTTTACCGCAGCGGCGCCGGGACCCTCCACTCCTGGACGGCCGATACGATCGCCACTATTAACAATCTAAAATTTGAAAAGGACCATTTCTATTCATTTGGCGACAGTGTCCGAATTTCCACGGATGCCGTCACCTGGACCACACTTAGTTTTCCTTCAACGGGTATCGGCAGGCCGATCACCAGTGGATTTTATGACGGTTCGCGGGTCTACCTGCTAAGCAACACTTACTACAACGGGGGCTACTATGTTGGGGAATATATTTCCACCGACGGCATCACATTCGCCCCTGGGATTATCATAAAGGGCCAGGTCATCGACGGCCTATACGCCAATCATCACTATTTCATTTATGGCATTGCCGGAACAGCCATCTCATCAGACGGGGTCAATTATCAGGTAGCAGGCGCCAATTATAACGCCCTGGCATCCAATGGTCATGGATATGTAGGCGTAGGAGCCGCCAGTAATGGAGGATACGTTTTTACTTCACCGGATTTCAGCACCTGGACAGAAAGTACACAAAGTGCATTGAATGGGTTCTACAGCATCGTATATGACGGGACCAGATATGTGACAGCCGGCGACGGTTCTGTCTGGGCGTCTCCCGATGGCGCCGTCCTGACCTATCTTGGTCCACTGCCGATACGCAATGTAGACATTCCTCCTATTACTACGGTAACCTACGGAGCAGGCCAGTATGTAGGGTTAGGCTTTGGTCTTTATGGGGCGAATGATGTACTCTCTACTTCAACCGATGGGAGTTACTGGTATACCATTACGCATCCCCTGGCAGTATCCAGGATCATGAAAGTTAAATTTGTGAACGGCTATTTTTTCGCAATGGCTGACTCTTTCAACTACAACAACATTACCATGTCGCCTTCCCTGCTCGCTTCCACGAATGGCAACGATTGGGTGAATGTCACCCCCCATCTGCCCTTTATGGTCGAAGGTTTCAGCGATATTGTATACGACAGCTCTAAATATTATGTTATAGGAATGGAAGGCAATGTCAATACCGGAACTACCACAGGCTTCTTTTCGGTGTCTACCGCCAACATTACTAATCCGGATTCATACGGAGCTAAGGGGACCGTCACTACCCCGCCGGAAGGCGCTATCCTGAGGGGATCGTCTTTTGCCTATAGCCATGGGCATTTTGTAGGGGGCGCCACCGATATAAATACACCCGGCAACGGCTATCTTTTGTATTCCACCGACGGCCTTCATTGGAATAATACCCCGCTCGGCATCCTCTACGGCGATGCCATAGGCAACATACCCAGCGGGGATACTTTCAGGCTATTGACGCACAGCAATGTCCGGATTACCGCCATCTTCGGCGTGCCGCCACCCATCACGCTGCTGGATTTCGATGCCAGGATCGAGCACCGCAGCACCCTGCTTAGCTGGGAGATAGCCCAGGAAGAAAACATCAGCCGGTTCACCGTGCAGCGCAGTCCGGATGGCCTCCATTGGGACAGTATCGGCGTCGTTGCCGCAGCGGGGCAAAAAAATCCCGTGGAGCATTACCGATTTGTCGATGGCAGCCCGCAAAAAGGCTATGATTATTACCGGCTAATTCTAACAGATATAAATGGCCGCCAACAGATCAGCCCGGTGAGGTGGGTATTCTTTGGAGAGGATGAAGAGGAGCGTGACTTCAGGGTTTATCCCAATCCCGCTCGTGGCAACTGCACCCTGGAATTGCCCCAGTCGGGCGCAGGAGTTGCGACCCTCTATAATCCAGCGGGCGCCGAGGTATTGCGGCAGGTGTTCAACGGGTATACCGTTACCTTGTCCCTGCAGGGCCTGCCCGCCGGTGTATACCATTTGCGGGTGCAGCAGAACAGGAAACGGTATAACAAGGAACTCCTTCATCAGTAATGGAATCGGGAGGGCCCTGCGGGCCCTCCCTTGGCCAGGAGCCCGGAACGGGTAATGAGCCTAAACTAACTTACCTTTGCCGGATGCAAAAGGAACTTCCTTCCATACCAAAGATACTTTCCCATTTAAAGATCGATGCGCTCAATGAAATGCAGGAGGCGGCCCTGGAAGCCGTCAAACAGGACAATAATGACCTGATCCTGCTGGCCGATACGGGCTCGGGGAAAACCCTGGGATTCCTGTTGCCGATCCTGCAATTACTGGATCCTGACAACCTGAAGACACAGGCCCTGGTCATCGTCCCCTCCCGGGAGCTGGCTATCCAGATCGAACAAGTTTTTAAGAGCATGAGCACGGGTTTTAAGGTCACCTGTTGTTATGGGGGGCATTTACGGGAAACGGAAGAGAATAACCTGCTGCAGGCCCCTGCGCTGATCATCGGCACGCCCGGCAGGCTGGCAGATCATCTTCGCCGGGGAAATATCAAGGTGGACCGGATCGAAACCCTGGTGTTGGATGAATTCGACAAATCCCTGGAATTAGGTTTCGAGGAAGAAATGTCCTTTATTGTCGGATCCCTGCCCGTACTGCAGAAAAGGATCCTCACCTCGGCCACGGACGCCGTTCAAATCCCTTCCTTTATCGGGCTGAACGACCCGGCAACCCTGAATTATTTATCCGGCACGGTGAACGCCGCCCTGGCCATCCAGGTGGTTAAGAGCGATGAAAAAGATAAAATAGATACGCTGTTCCGACTGATCTGCTTCTTAGGCAACCGGTCGGCTATCGTCTTCTGTAATCACCGGGAGTCGGTCGAACGCACCGGTGAATTACTGGCGGAGAAAGGCATTATCAATGTATTTTATCATGGCGCCATGGAACAACCGGAGCGGGACCGGGCGCTTAGCAAATTCAGGAACGGCACCTCCAATGTGCTGATAACCACGGATCTGGCCGCCCGGGGATTGGATATCCCGAATATCCGCTATATCATTCATTATCAGTTACCGCATACGGAAGAGGTCTTCATTCACCGGAATGGAAGAACGGCCAGGATGGAAGCCAGCGGAACAGCAATCCTCATTTTAGGGCCGGAAGAGAAGCTGCCGCGTTATGTGGTCGCTAATTCCGGACGAAAGGGCCCCGATCAGGAAGAAGGCCCCGATGAGGGTGGGACCGACGTGGAGGGCTCTGCTGCAGCTGGCCGTCAACAGGAAGTGGAAGAGATCATCTTACCTGAAAAAGCCGTCTTACCCGAAAAGCCGAAATGGTCGACGCTGCTGGTCAGCGCGGGTAAAAAGGACAAGGTCAATAAAGTCGACATTGTTGGTTTTTTAACGAATAAGGGGCAGCTGAAAAAAGAGGATATCGGGCTCATCGAAGTAAAAGACTTTTTCTCCTTCGTGGCGGTCCGCAAGTCGAAGATCGGCGCTACGCTGCAATTGATAAAGAACGAGCGGATCAAGAATAAGAAAGTAAAGATCGATATGGCGAAGTAATTCCCGGAAGCAGCACTTACGGGTCAGAATAACTTCTACCGATGAAGAAACTTCTACTATCGGCGAGCTTATGGGTTGCAGGCTTACTAATTGTCTGCGGAGGATATTCCCAATGTCCTTTTGCCGTCACTTTAACCAGTTCGGGCAATTGCCCGGGCGCTATGCTGACCCTTACTACAAACGCCTATCTTTTACAAATAGTATGGCTTAATGGCACCACTGTCGTTAGCACAACCACTACGACGAACGGGCAACAAATCCATACCGGCAGCGTAGGATATTATGCCACCTTACCCGGTAGTTATACGGCATCCCTCAGTGATACAACGGGCTGTACCGTTACCACCCCTGCGGTGATCATCTACCCGGCCCTTACAGCGGACCTCACTATCAGCGCCTCCGCCACTACGATCTGCGAAGACAGCGCCATTATTTTTACCGCAATGACTACCAGCGGGGGATTCGTCCCCTTTTATCAATGGCGGGTCAATAAAATCCCGGTTGGTGATAATAGTCCCACTTATGCCGACAGTCATTTAGCGAATGGAGATCAGGTTTCCTGCCTGATGACCAACGCCGCTGGTTCACCCTGTGTTTTAGCTCCCTCCGGCAGCATTGCTGTCACCGTAAATCCCCGGCCTCATGTGGATTCGGAACAGGTTCTCTCTTTTCATCGGGGTCAGAGCCTGATCCTGGATGCCATGGTGACCGGCGCTGTAAACAGCTATGCCTGGAGCCCTTCTATGGGCCTATCCGATACCACCGTCGAACATCCTGTGGCCAGTCCATCCCAAAGCACGACGTATACCTTAAAAGTAACGTCGCTCAATGGCTGCAAGGCCAGTGGGACGATCGCCTTAAAATTGCTCATTCCGATAAGGCTCCCCAATGCTTTTACGCCCAATGGGGACGGGCGGAACGATGTTCTCTACCTTAACGGCGAACTTGCCATCAGCCGGATCAGGGATTTCTCCATTTTCAACCGTTGGGGGCAGAAAGTTTTCCAGGTGCATGATGCGCCGACCGGAGACCCGTCGTTCGGGTGGAATGGGACTTATAAAGGGCATGCTGCCCCTTCAGGCACTTATGTGTATACTATTACCGTTCAATTCACCGATGGCAGCCGGCAGACCTTACAGGGGACCGTTATACTGATAAGATGACCTTATTCGAATACCCCAGCTGTTGTAAATATGATTTCAGGACTGAATGATCCTTACAATCCCTTCATTCTCAATGATCATCATGCCATGACGGTCGGCGGATGCCAGCAACAGCAACTCCTTCTCATTGCACAATAGGGTATTATCCATCAGAGCGTTAACCTTGGTTATTCACAACCTAAGGAAAAATATCCGGAATATTAGCTATCGGCAATAAGGGGCAGAGACTTTCGCGTTTTGTCTTTTTGGTTTAAGCGGTAATTTTTAATTGATCCGCCAGATCATGGAAATATTTTGCGGACCAGATATTCAGCACCCGGGGATCGGGGATAAAACGGCTGATATCCGCCTTTACACGATTCAGATCAATTGCGTCTATTTTTGTACTTAATAACTCCCGGAATTCCTTTTCAGTAATTGTTTTTTTAGGCCAGTCGCCACTGTCTTGCGCCCTTAAAAGAAAATGCGACAAATGCAAAGAGACTCCTTTTTTAATATACCATTCCAGATCATACCAGTCACGTCCTTTTACATTGTTTTTCCACTTTCGGAACAATAAGGCATGCATTTTTCCTGCAAACAGATCAGAAATGGCAAAGCATTTAACATAAAATGAAAAAGGTTTCAGAAGTAATTTTTCTTCTGTTTCAAAACCCAATGGCGGCTCTGTATCTACTTCAAGCTTGATTTTAATGTTTGCTTTTTCATTCAATCCGTTTTGTGGAATAATACTTTCCAAAATCAATTCTTTCCATATCGTTTCAGCCTTTAAAAAGGCTGATTCAATATTATTCTTATTCGTTTTTTTCTTTTCTTTTATGGATACCTGCATGCCTAAAGATTCAAATTCAATACGGATGGCTTCCAAGTATTTATCCAGGGAAAAGTTGGGGTTAACTTCCAGAAGAGAAAAGTCCAGATCTTCCGAAAAACGGTTCAGACCATAAAATATCCGCAAGGCTGTTCCTCCATAAAAAGCCGCTTTTTCGAAAAACCCGGTACGCTGCAAGCCTGCCAGGGCAATTTCCTGCATGATCTCACGCAGGGCCGCCAGGGCTTCTGCTTTATTCGTAGGGTTGTAAGTATCCAGCCACTCCTTAATCATAAGCTCGTTATCATTTTAATTACATTTTGTAAGGTATCCTTTTTAGGAGCATCTGATAACCACTTCGACATGGTCCTGGTATCAAATACCTTTAAACTGTTTTCCTCTATTCTAAGGTCTTCCAATAAATAACTACTTGCATCTTTTGGGCTTCTCAAGGACAGACCTGAAGTGGTGATTATTTTGTCACACAATGCTTTTTCAGTTGACGCTATCAGAGCGTATTGTTTGTCTGATAACTTTATTTGCCGGATACCAAAAGAATAGTAGGGCAATGAGAGATGTGTATAAGTAAACAGACCCATTGGGGTTTGGAATTTCCGGGGTCTCTTAGTGGTCATGGATGAAATCTCGTATACACGTTCAGGGATCAGTTCATAATAAGAAAGTGCCGTATCTAAAGAGATATAACTTGGACCCAATATATGGTTAGCCATGAGGAAAGGCTCAGGCTTACCAGTCTTTAAAGCCGGACCTGCGATATACAACCCTTTTTTAATGGATTCTAATATCCCTTCCCGGAGCAATTCATGTACTTTATCGTTCGGTCTTTTATACCCCTTTAATAATGATAATAATACTTGATGGTTTAATGGGAGAGATGAATAAGACCGTATTGCCTGAGTTATATCCATGTTACAAATGTAAGAATTTACTAGGATAATCGGAAAATATCCGATTATCCTAGTAAAAACACATTATCTCATATAAATCTGACAATCAATTAGTTGAAAAAATATTTTCCAAAAATTACCGAGGTGAGAATAAATGTATTTGTAAAATCATGCTAAGATAATCGGATATTTTCCGATTATCTTAGCAAATAAATACAATTTCGGCAATAAGCAATCTTTCTCACTGCCCGTTTCGGTGCAAATAAGCCATTAAAGCTTCCGGATGGTCCGTCTGTACTCCCTGGATGCCATTACTCAACACTTTGTCCCAGGCAGCCGGGCCTTTCGTATCGCTCTGCACATCCAGCCATACCGCTATCCCCATAGAAACAATTATTCATGATTTGATTTTTGTAACTTTGATCTATGGAAAAGCTTCAGACTTTAGAAAGTTTTTATCACACTCATCTTAACCTTGTACCTGAAAATATAAAGCAGGAACTTGGACATTTTAATGTATTTAAACTGGACAATCTAAAAGATTCTAAGACGAAATGTTCATCCTACGGTCGAAAAGAATTTTATAAGATAAGTTTGATGTCTGGTAAAAATATTTATCACTATGCTGATAAATCTGTATACATAGAGAAAAATGCACTTGTTTTTACTAACCCAAGTGTTCCTTATCATTGGGAACACCTGACTGAAGATCAGCATGGTTGGTTTTGTATATTTACAGAGGATTTTTTCCATAAATCGAATATGACTCCGTTGCAAAACTATCCTGTATTTAGCCTGGGGGGCCAATCGGTGTTTCTGTTAACAAATGAGCAAAATAAACTTATAGAGGGCATATTCTTGAAAATGCTCAAGGAAATTGAGTCTGACTATCTATACAAATTTGATGTTCTTCGGAATTGTGCATATGATTTAATTCACGAGGCTTTAAAGACACAACCGGCAGTTACTATTAACCATCAGGCAACAGCCGCTAACCGGATTTCTTCTTTATTTGCAGAGCTTTTGGAACGCCAATTTCCTATTGAATCTCCTATGCAGCGCATAGAGTTAAGGTCTGCCACCGATTTTGCAGCCCAGCTACGTATACATGTAAATCATTTAAACAAAGCGCTAAAAACAACCACGGGCAAAACAACTTCTACGATCATTACTGAACGTATCCTGCAAGAGGCTCGTGTGTTATTAAAGCATACTCAGTGGACGGTTTCAGAAATTAGTTATTGTCTTGGCTTTGATGAACTCCCCCACTTTATAAACTTCTTTAAAAAGAATATCCGAATTACTCCAAAATCTTACAGAGACAAAATTGATTGAATTTTGCATCCTATTGATTGCTTTTTATAATAGCACCACCTTAGTTACGAGCTAACTTTGCTATTGTAAAAAGACTAAATAGTGAGCAAATCAATTTTAATTATCGGTGCCGGGCAAGGTATCAGTTCAGCTATCGCTGAGAAATTTGGCAATGAGGGATATACCATAGGGCTAATTAACAGGAATAGTTCAAAAGGAGATTCAATTGTAAAAAATTTATCTGACAAAGGCATTATCGCATTTTCAAAATCTGCGGATGCTGCGGATGATAGCTCTTTAAAAGATGCAATTAAGGATCTAAAGCAGAAGTTAGGAAGTATAGATATATTACTATATAACGCCGCTGCTATTAAAGTAAAAGATATTCTTTCAGTATCTTCAGAGGAATTGATGAATGACTTCAAAGTCAATGTAGGTGCTGCATTGCAAAGCATACAAATATTGTATGAAGAATTAAAAGAAAAAAAAGGAGCTGTCTTAATAACCGGAGGAGGTTTGGCAAATTATCCAAATCCTCTTTACGGCTCTCTTTCCATAGGAAAGGCCGGGCTTAGAAATTTATCGCTGCAACTCCACGAACGGCTAAAAAATGATGGGATTTATGTAGGTACCCTGACCGTCAATAATACTGTATCGCCAAACAGCCCAACCCATAGCCCAGTTATAATAGCCCAAAAATTCTGGAAACTACTTCAACACAGGGCGCAAGCCGAAATCCAGTTTTAAGTTTTTAATCTCAGGTTGTGCAATGATGTGCAGCTATCCAAAAAAAAATCCGGATATAAATACATGAAAAAAAAAGCATTTGCCTGCTGTCTTGGTATACTCGGAATTCTTACTACCGAATTTGGAGTAATTGGAATTCTTCCTCAGATAGCGGCTTATTATCATATCAGCATTGATAAGGCGGGACTATTGCTAAGTGCTTTCGCCCTTGTTACCTACACTGCTTCATTCCGCTTATTTTGCTTCCGCAATAGCAGCGGTGATTAGTGTAGCGGACAAGAAAGATCAGCACAGGATGATGTCCATTGCAGGCAGTTGTAAGCGGACTAGCCATTTTGAGTATTTATTATTTCATGCCGACCCTGCCTGCCACCGGAAAAGATCTACAGCTATTTTGCGGAGTATATGCTCCAGGTAAAATCGATGAATCCTAAAGATGTAAGTTATTTGATGTTTTTTTTGGCATCTGCGGATTACTTGGGACATGGATTGCAGGAAAGGCACTTAGTAACAGCATTCCCATGACAACGATGGCATTTTTGGTAGGGTGCAATATTTTGGTTCCATTAGGACTGTACTTTACGGGCAACTCTTCCATAACGACAATAATTATTGTTGCAGCCTGGGGAATTCTGTACGCTCCAGGAGTTTTAATAGCCATGTCATCAATAAGTTCGGCTGCACCTGAGGCGCTTGAATTCGCTAATGGACTAACTGCGTCATTTGCCAATTTTGGCGTTACTGCAGGTACAATGACTGGCGGCTGGGTTATTCTTAATAACGGGATTGAGCAAATACCATGGCTGGCAATAACTTTTGGTATTGCTTCAATAGCTTTCGTGTTTATAAGAAGCTTTTGGGAAAGCAGGGTGAAAATTACTATGAGTAGTGAAAATTAAAAAAACATGAAGAACAATATAATTCTGCTAAAAAACAGACCGATTGGAATGCCTGCAGTTACAGATTTTGAATTTGTAAATGTACCTATGCCTATGCCGTTAACCAGCAATGGCGAACTTCTTTTAAAATCAATTTATATATCAGTTGACCCATATTTACGTGGGAAAATGTCTGGCACCAAAATGCCACGCTTTGAATTAAATGAGCCGATAGTATCGAAAATCATTGCAGAGGTGGTCGAGTCCAATAATGAACAATTCGGCAAAGGAGATTTTGTTACGGGATACTTGAACTGGCAGGAATATCAGGTTGCTGACGGAACCGGACTTTCCAGGGTTAACCCAAATACCGCAACATTGAGTGCGCATTTAGGCGTTTTAGGTGTTACAGGTCTATCGGCCTATTTTGCTTTGTTAGATATCGGCAAACCAAAGCCAGGGGAAACACTGGTTGTTTCTGGTGCTGCGGGTGCTGTTGGGAGTATTGCGGGGCAAATTGGAAAGATCATGGGGTGCCGGGTTATTGGAATCGTTGGTACAGATGAAAAAAGAGAGTTGCTCCTAACCAAATTTGGGTTTGATGATGCAATAAATTATAAAAGTACACCTGATTTTAAACGCGCAATTGGTGAAATGTGCCCAGACGGAATAGATATTTATTTTGATAACGTAGGAGGCACTATTTCGGACAATGTAATCGCCAATCTGAACACGTATGGTCGTGTTCCGGTCTGTGGCTCTATCTCCAATTACAACGACACCACCGAACAATTCAGCCCAAGTTTGCTCCCGCAGGTGGTCTATAAGTTCCTGACCATTCAGGGTTTTCTGATCGCCGACTTTCGAATGCGGTTTCCAGAGGGTATGGCGCGACTGGCTGCCTGGCTTAAAGAGGGCAAATTGAACTATTCGGAAACCATAATAGAAGGTTTTGAGCATCTGCCCGATGCTTTTATAGGCCTCTTTGAAGGGCGGAACGAAGGCAAAATGATTGTAAAAATTTAAAATAGCATAAATCGTCAAACTATGGATGCTTCACTTCTATTCAGGCCTTTTAGCCTGAAATCATTGAATATTAAAAACAGGATCGTAATGGCTCCCATGACCCGTCAATTTGCAGACGGAGGCTTAATTACCCCGACCTCAGCAACCTACTATGCTAAACGGGCTGAAGGAGAAGTAGGACTTATTTTATCCGAGGGTACAGTAATTGATCGTCCGGCATCAGCAAATGAGCCTAATATCCCTCATTTTCATGGCGACCAGGCTTTGGCTGGCTGGCAGCAGGTGATCAACGAAGTTCATGCTGCCGGAGGTGTTATGGCCCCTCAACTATGGCACATGGGTGTTATGGAAACCGCTGACTCCGGATGGCTCCCTCCTGAGCCATTTGAGGGGCCCTCGGGACTGGACCGTTCAGGTTTGGTTAATGGTAAAAGCATGTCTGAGGCTGAAATTGCAGATGCTATTTCCGCTTTTGGCAAAGCCGCGCTGGCGGCGAAAAACCTGGGGTTTGATTGCCTGGAACTCCATGGAGCACATGGATACCTGATCGATCAATTTTTCTGGGAGCTCACGAATCGCCGTACAGACCGGTATGGTGGTAAAACCCTGGCTGAACGCACCCGGTTCGGCGCTGAAGTAGTAAAGGAGGTACGCCGGCAAGTAGGTGAAGACTATGTGATCATTTTGAGACTATCCCACTGGAAACCTACGGATTACAATCATCAATTAGCCAAGACTCCGAAGGAGATGGAAAGCTGGCTTAATCCGCTGGTCGATGCAGGCGTAGACATTTTTCATTGTTCCCAGCGTCGCTTTTGGGAGCCACAATTTGAGGGATCAGACCTCAACCTGGCAGGATGGGCTAAAAAAGTCAGCGGACTTCCCACCATCACGGTCGGTTCTGTGGGATTGACCGGTGAATTCGAGGAATCATTAAAAGGGAAACGCGCCGAACCCGGCTCACTGGACGAATTACTTCTCCGCCTTGACCGTGGAGACTTTGATCTGGTCGCTGTCGGGAGACCCTTACTTGCAGACCCCAATTGGGTTAGAAAAATTCGTGAAAATAGAATGGATGAATTAAAAGGTTTCACCAACGATGTCCTGACCAGTCTAGTGTTAGAGTAAATACGACGACGAAGATGCAGGATTATGATTATTTCAGTATTAAAATTAATAACGCGTTCAGCGTAAAAAAAAGATTATGAAAAAAGAATTAATATTAGTTATCGGCGCTACAGGCTTTGTAGGTTCCGAATTGGTGAAAATATTGAAAGCGGATGGTTATGCAATTAGGAAAACGACCAGCAAGTTCAAACTCGAACCGGATACCGTTAAAATTGATGTGGGAACCAGCACCGGTATCGCAGACGCCTTTGAAGGCGCGACCCGTGCATTTTTAATGGCGCCTCCGAGCTTTACCGATCATTATTCTGTGCTTTCCCCTTTGATCAAAGAAGCTAAAAGACGGCAATTGAAGAAGGTGGTTTTGATGACCGCCTTCGGGGTTGACGCGAGCGACGAGATTCCTTTCCGGAAAGCGGAGATAGAGCTGGAACAGTCCGGCCTTGATTACGTCATTTTAAGGCCTAACTGGTTTTTTGAAAACTTCAGCAGCCTTTGGTTAACTGACATCAGAAAAAAGGGCGCGATAAGTATTCCCGCCGGCGACGCCACCGTAAGTTTCATTGACACGAAAGACATCTCAGCGGCTGCGGCCATTGTGCTGACCTCCGATCGGCTCAATAAGCAATCATTCGAACTAACCGGCTCCGTAGCGCTTGATCATGACGTGGTTGCCCGGGAAATTTCAGCGGTAACAGGTAAGACAATTACCTATCGGAACGCTCCTCCCGAAGAGTTAAAGGTGACCTTGCTGGCAGATGGGCTTTCTGAAGAATATGCAAGTCTGATCGTCTTGCTGGCAACTTCCATTAAAGACGGTTATCACTCAAAAATCACTACCGCGTTCAAAGATATCACCGGGCGTGATCCGAAATCACTTCACCAGTACGTAGTGGAGCATCAGGATGCCTGGCTATAATACGGTTAATGGAATGGAGCCAATCAATTTTTTCCATCCGCGTATACCAAAAAAGGACCGGCCTCAGTGAGATTTACCCATTCGTAATAATAATCTTATTCGAATGCCCTTGCTGATGTAAATAAGGTATGAGTTCCTCCAGGTTCACGGATGGTATTTCACGAAGGACAACCCTTTTCTCATACAGGTCTTCTACTATATCCGCGTAACATTTTCGGATCTGCTCCGGCGTATGGAGGGACAGCCAGCGGTCGATCCCAAAGCCTTTCAGGGTAAGATTCCGGTATACCAGGCTACCGTTGGAGATACCGGCCTTTTCATTGCTGAGATTTCCATAGCATACGATCGTAGCATATTGCGCCATCAAGGGTATCACCTCCTCCAATAACTTTCCACCGATGGCATCGAAAAATGCCTGTATGCCTTTTTGCGCGGTAACTGCCTGGATTTTATGAACCAGATCCGGATCATCCTGCAGAAAAGAAGTTTCTACTCCCAGTGACGTCAGTTCCGGGATAGGACGGGGGTCTCTCACCAATGCCAACACCCTGATCCCTTTGGCAACCGCCAACTGGATAGCAATCCCGGATACGGTGGAAGAGGCTGTATCCAGGAGCAGGAAGGCAAGGCAGTATTTACTCCAGGTACCGGGAGCACGAAAAGCTACAAAGTCTCCCATCTTGAAGGAAGTCACTGCTTTGCCACATTCTGCGATGATGCCGGAGCCTTCTAATCCGGCGATTTGCGGATATATAGGCTTTCTCCGGTAGTTGCCCTGTATGAATAGGATATCGGATGGATTTACCGGGCTGGCCTTCACCTTGATCAATACCTGTGTCGGAGAAGGAGCGGGTTCGGCTATTTCCTCTAATTTCAATACGTCTTCCGGTTTTCCGGGCTGATGGAATCGTATCGCCTTCATACGTTTTTTTAGCAAAAATACCTCTTTTTACCGGCCTTTTCGGCGCAGGTAGGCTGTCAGCGCTTCCGGGTGGTCCGTCTGCACTCCCTGGATGTCTTTACCCAACATCGGATCCCAGGTAGCGGGGCCTTCATCACCACGTTGGACATCCAGCCATACCGCTATGCCCATTTTCCGCGTAACCGACAACAGGGTGGTATCATAGACATTGTCCAACACTTCTATCGGCTTTTGCTGCAGGAAACGGGCGGCGTCTTCCGGTGTTTTGACCTCATCCGGCAGGCTGGTCATCAACGGCATGAGCGGTGCGGCCTTCCGCCACAATCCGTATTGCTCCGGCTTATTGAGATAGACTACGATCTGTTTTTCCATACCGGCCTGCCGGATCTGGCTCCAGGTTTGATCCACATCGGCATCCTTAAAGTCCAGGTAGATATTCATCCGGCCGCCTTTACAAAGTTGCAGCACCTCCCGGAATTCGGGAATATGGTACACTTTACCGGATTGGCTGTCCGGGCTTTTCAACGTCAGCAGCTTTATTTCCGCGAGGGTAAGGTCCTTTACATTTCCCTTACCGCCCGTCATCCGTCCGACAGAGGCGTCGTGGCTCAATACCAGGTAGCCGTCTTTAGTGGTGCGCAGGTCAATCTCTACATAATCGACGCCGCATCGGATGCCTTCACGGATCGAGGCCAGTGTGTTCTCGGGAACATGGGTGTGGTTTCCCCGGTGAGCAATCACGATGAAAGGATGTTTAGAACGGGGAAGGGTCGCGGATTGCGACCAGGTAGTACAGGCCGTCGCGGCCATCGCTAACAGTAAAATTATTTTTTTCATTTAGGTCTTATTTTTTTCCGTGCATGGTTTTTAATAATTGTTTGCGTCCCCTGTCAATGCTCTTGTTCCAGTTGTAGCTCAGGGTCAGCCGGTAGTTACGGGTCTGGGTAGTGTTGTAGCTTTCCAGGTTAAAATTCGTTCCATGTGTGGTCGCCGTCGTGCTCTGCTGTATGAAGGGATCTGATACATTGAGGGTGACATACAGCTTTTTCTGGAAGAATTTCCGCTGGATCGCAAAGTTCATATTCATCGTCGCGCTGGAAACGCCCTGAGGGTTTCCATTCCGGTTGTACAGGCAGGAAACATTGAAGATCCATACGGGAAGCGTATAGCTGGCATTGATGTTCGTGTAAAAGGACGCGGTGTTCTGATAGTGGTTTACAGTCCTGTCATATTGACCATACTGACTATAGATATAGTTGACGCCGATGTTCGCCCGCAGCGCATGTGAAAAGGTATAGCCTGACCAGGTGCCCGTGGAATATTCCTTGCGGTTGCTGATATTCTGATAGGTGGTCTGGGTAGTCCCATTCGTCTCCAGGGTGGTGATCTGCGAGAAGATGTCCTGCACGATGTTGTAGCCGACGCTATAATTAAAATAGTATTT
>WNFI01084994.1_pt2 | contig 97016 bp, 97 predicted proteins | sample 5400471 | NCBI WGS metagenome assembly WNFI01 (sample SAMN13153348, study PRJNA577476) | soil metagenome | isolation source: 100 cm saprolite on Douglas fir-dominated hillslope | place: USA:California | collected 2013-09-17 | reverse complement strand
TCAGCGGGCTCACGCGACGTTGCAGTACGTAAGCCCGGTCGAGTATGAGAATGCCGGTGTGGCTTGATTAAGACGTCCGGAGAACCTGGGCCACCTCACTCTGACCCCGATTTACCATTTACTCTGCTGACCCCGATTTACTCCGATTTACTGATGGTCGCCGGTGCCGCCATGCTGATGCCCCCCGCCGTGCATGATGTTGGCCATGATCAGCTTCGCATAATCGGCGTCGGTCATCGTCGGAAGCCGCTCGAGAAACGCAACGGTGGCCCACAGCTCGTCATCGGAGTGGTCGTTCCACGCCGGCATGCCGGTCATCTTGATGCCGTTCTTGAGGATCCAGAACAGCTCGGCGGGCGTGTACGCTTTCGCGGCGCCGGCCAGGTCCGGCGGCGCTGGATAGAGCCCGTGCGCGATGTCGCCCTTGGGCACGCCGGGTGCCCCGTGGCAGACGGCGCAATGCGCCGCGAAATGGTCGGTGCCCATGAGGAGTTTTGCCTCGTCGTCGAGCCCGGCGGGCGACTGGATGCCGGACGCATGCACCTTGATCGAGCGCACGCGCACAGTCTCCATCAGGCGGTATGTGACCGCCCAATGCGGCGCGGTCGCGGCGACATCGTAGAGACCGGAGTAGACGAACGCGATGCCGCCGGCGACGAGGATGCCATACGCGACGGCGACGGTTGTCAGGATCGTCCGCCGGTGTGTGCCCGTACGCATCAGAACCAGCTCCGGATGCCGAAGAGGAAGCGCGCACCGCCCGTGCTCTCGCCGGCCTGTCGCGCCAGCGTCGCGGTCTCGCCGAATTTGCCCTCGTAGGCGACCCCGACATAGGGGGCGAGCTTGCGATCGAACTCGTAACGCAGCCGAAGCCCGGCATCGATATCCGACAGCCCGGTGCCGACCAGCCGTGCCGGATCGGCTTTGCTGTAGAAGTTGGCCTCGATCTGCGGCTGCAGGATGAGTCGCTGCGTGATCAACAGGTCGTAGAAGCCTTCGAGACGGCCGGCGAAGTGTCCCTGATCGCTGACATAGCCCGTGGCCTCCAGATCGAAGAACAGCGGCGCCAGACCCTGGATGCCGAACGCCCCCCAGGTTCGCGACGGCCTTGAATCGATATCGGCGCGGATGCCGCCCTGCAGGTCCCAATAGGTGGAGATCGCGCGACTGTAGAGGAACTCGTGTCGGCCATCATCGATCGAACCGTCGGCCCGCCGGAATCCTTCCGTCTTGAGCCAGAACTTGTCATAGTCGGTGCCGATCCAGGCCTGGCCCGACCAGCGCAGCTCGGGCGTGTCGCCGTTCAGGCGCCCTTCGAACTGATTCAGAATCCCGTGAACGAAGATCATCCGGTCCATCACGGGGTGCCCGAAGTCGACGGCACCCGCCGGGGCGGGGTGATCGGGGGCAGCCGGCGTTTGCGCGGCTGCAGCGGTACTCAATCCGAGCACGCCGGCCGCCACGAGCAGACAGCGAGATCCGATCATGCGACCCGTACCTCCCGGAACATGCCGGACTCCATGTGGTAGAGCAGGTGGCAGTGGAAGGCCCACCGGCCGGGCTCGTCGGCGTTGACGAGAAAGCTCACCCGCTCGCCGGGCCGGACCAGGATCGTGTGCTTATAGGGCCGGTATGTGTCCTGCCCGTTATCGAGCTCGCTCCACAACCCATGCAGATGCATCGGGTGCTCCATCATCGTGTCGTTGATGAGGGTAAAGCGCACGCGCTCGCCGTGCTGCAGCAGGATCGGGCCGGCCTCGGAGTACTTCCTGCCGTCGAACCCCCACATGAAGCGCTCCATGTTGCCGGTGAGGTGCAGCACGATCTCGCGGCCGGCCGGCCGCTTGTCGTCGCCCGGCGTGAGCGCCCGGAGATCGCGATAACTCAGCACGCGCCGGCCCTCCGGAACACCGTCGAGCGGCTCGCCCGACCGGTCCATCGGCATCATCGCGACGTTGTCGACGCCCACCCTGCCTTCCAGCGCGGCGGCAGCGGGGTCCTTACTCATGCCGCTCATAGCGCCGGGATCCATGCCCGGCATCGAGCCGTGGTCCATTCCCGGCATCGATCCATGGTCCATCGACATGCCGGCCATGTTGCCCATGCCCATGTCGGCCATCGTGCGCAGCGGCCGGGGATCCATGGGCGGCAGCGGCGCCGTCATCCCGGCGCGGGGCGCCAACGTGCCGCGCGCGAAACCGGTGCGGTCTTCCGCCTGCGCGAAGATCGTGAAGGCCTGGTCTTCGTGCGGCTCGACGATCACGTCGTACGTCTCGGCGGTGCCGATGCGGAATTGATCGACGGTGACCGGCTGGACATCGTTGCCGTCGGTCTGCACGACGGTCATCTTCAGGCCCGGGATGCGCACATCGAAGATGCTCATGCTGGAGCCGTTGATGACGCGCAGCCGCACGCGCTCGCCGGGCCGGAACAAGGCCGTCCAGTTCGCCGCCGGCGCGTATCCGTTCAGGAGATAGGTGTACGTGGCCCCCGATACGTCGAGGATATCGGTGGGGGCCATCCGCATCTTCCCCCAGTCAAGACGGTCGGAGATCGTCTCGCCAAGGCCCTTGCGTCTGGCGTCTTCAATGAACGTGCCGAGCGTGCGCTGCTGGAAGTTGTAATAGTTGCTCTGGAACTTGAGATTGCTGACCAGGGTGTGCGGATCTTCGTCGGTCCAATCCGACAGCAGCACCACGTAATCGCGGTCGAACGCGTAGGCATACCCGGCCTTCGGCTCGACCACGAGCGCGCCGTAAAGCCCGGTCTGCTCCTGGAATGCCGAGTGGCTGTGATACCAGTACGTGCCGCTTTGAGGAACGGCGAACCGGTAGACAAAGGTTTCGCCAGCCGGAATGCCGGCGAAGCTCAGGCCGGGCACGCCATCCATCGGCGACGGTGCCCTGATGCCATGCCAGTGGATCGAGGTCGGCTCCGACAGCCGGTTGGTGACGGCCAGCGTCACCGTGTCGCCCTCGCGCCAGCGCAGGATGGGTGCCGGGACCCGCCCGTTCACGGCGGTCGCCGTTCGCCGCCGGCCGGTCACGTTGACGGGAACCTCTCCGATCTCGAGCGCGAACTCCGTGCCGCTCAAGACCGGAGCCGACGCGGCGGGCGCGCGCCCCGAAGACAACAGGGCCGGACCGAGAATCCCGGCCGCCGCAATGCCCTGCACGAATCGCCGGCGCCCGATCGGCGCCGCCACGAGGCCGCGCCGGCGCATCAGCGCCCCCCGCCCGCCGGCTTGATCGACTGGATCACGTACATCCCGCCTTGGCCCTGCTCCATGCTGAAGTCGATGCGGTTCTCGGGCTTGACGGTGTTCAGGTCCACCGCGGGGGCCACGGCAAACTCCATCGTCATCGCGGGCCAGCCGATTTGCGAGATGGGCTGATGGCTGAGCGTGACCTTGTGCTGGGCCGGATCGACCGCCTTCACCACACCAGTGCCGTGCACGTCGTTGTGTCCCTCATGCGCCATTTGCATGGGCCGGTTCGGCGCCGCGGAGCCGGGATGGCCTTCCCCGCCGCGGGGATTGGCAGGCCCCGAGGCGCCGAGGTCGATGCCCAGCGCAACCGGATCAGCGGCGGTGGTTTCGGAATGAAGGCACGCGGCAAGCGCCATGGGGAGGAGGAACGTGAACAAACGAGAAAGCATGGGGAGGACTCGCTCTGAGGCACCCGAACTGTCGTCGCGGCTCGGCCCTGATGCCCGGACCGGCGCGAAGATGAATGGAAGGGGGCGCTCGCCCGAAGTGGGGCGAATAGCGCTCCGGGCCCCGTGCGCGTGCGCGCGACGGGGTTAGATCAGAGCGAGGGACCTTGGAGGATCGATCTCGGGATCGATGACGATCCCGACGGCAGCACCTAAGACCTGGCAGCATCCGTGGCCGTCGCAGGGATGCTGCCCGCCGCGATCACGGTGCCGATCGGCGGCGGCGAAAGTTACCGCAGCGGCTGCCGCGCGCGCCGACACTGTCGCCTTGGCGGCATGCTCGACGTTGCCACACGCCTGGGCGGGGGCAAGAATAGCCGCCGCACACAGCAGCACGATCGCGAACAGGGTCGCTTTGAAATGCCTCACCGACGCTCAGCCTTGCCAGCCACGGGTGTGCGCTAGCAGAGGAAACACACAGCCGCGTAGGCAGCCGCGGGAAGGCCGATAAGAGAAGCGGCGGCGAGCAGGGCGATCTTCATGGCAGAGCCTCTCCACTGGCAACGGCTAGATTGTAGGCTCGCAACACCGGTCGTGCAATGTGGCCCAAAGCTGCCCGGACTGTGAAACGTGCGGGGGAACCGCCTTGTGTCGGCGGGGTTACGTTCCTCGTCGGCCCCGAAGGATGACGCCCATGGGTGAGGCCATTCTGCGCGCTCTGTGGATGGCGTTTGCCATGGGCTGGGAAATCCTGTGGCCGCTGGTCCTCGGCTTTTTCCTTTCGGCCGTTGTCCAAGCCGTCGTCTCGCACCGCGAAATCGGCCGCCTGCTGCCGGACGACCGCCCGCGGTCGATTGCGATGGCCATGCTGTTGGGCGCCGCCTCGTCGTCCTGCTCCTACGCCGCCGTGGCACTCGCGCGCGCGATCTTCCTCAAGGGTGCAAACTTTACGGCCGCGATGGCGTTTCAACTGGCGTCGACGAATCTGGTGGCCGAGCTTGGAATCATCCTCGCCGTGCTCATGGGCTGGCAGTTCACGCTCGCGGAATTCGCCGGCGCGCCGGTCATGATCGTCATTCTCGTCCTGCTGTTTCGCGCGTTCTTATCCCCCCGCCTGCTTCGCGAGGCAAAGGCGCAGGCGGAGCGAGGCCGCCACGGCCGCATGGAGGGCCATGCCGACATGGACATGTCGGTGAAGAGCGAAGCGCCGATCTGGAAACGCATCGCGTCGCCGGAGGGATTCACCGCCATCAGCCATTACTTCGTGATGGACTGGGCCTCGGTGTGGATCGACGTCGGCGGCGGCCTTCTGATCGCGGGCGCCCTGGCCGCCTGGGTACCGCCCTCGTTCTGGCAGGCGTTTTTCCTGAGCGACGATCCCGTCCTGGCAAAATTCTGGGGGCCGCTGATCGGGCCGGTGGTCGCAATCGTCTCGTTCGTCTGCTCGGTCGGCAACGTGCCGCTGGCGGCGGTGCTGTGGAACGGCGGCGCCAGCTTCGGCGGCGTGATCGCCTTCATCTTCGCGGACCTGATCGTCCTCCCGGTGTTGGACATCTATCGGAAATATTACGGCTGGAAGATGGCCGGGTTCCTCCTCGTTACGTTCTACGCGGCGATGGTCGCGGCCTCGCTCATCGTCGAATTCGTCTTCGGCTGGCTCGGCCTGGTTCCGCAAGGCCGGCAGGCGCAGATCGTCGAAACGTCGATCACCTGGAACTACACCACCATCCTCAACATCATCTTCCTCGCGCTCGCGGCGGTGCTGGTGTGGCGCTTCCTGCGGACCGGCGGGCCGGCAATGCTGCATCAGATGAACGCGACGCCGGGCGCTGGCGCTGACGGCGCTCACCGTCCTGATCACGCGCATCGCGCGTGATCAGCGTCCCTCCAGCTCTCCACTGCCATCATGTATAAAGGCGGACTTGCTTCGGGTGCAGAGCAGCCCTTCAGTTTCGTGCGTATTCGCTGAGCCGCTTCCGACGCGCGGGAATCTCGGGCGGCCAAGTGCCACGGCGGCATGCCGACATCACCACTCGACAGCGAGATTCTCCTTCAGCGTTCGTCCCTCATAGGCATGCCGAAAGCGTCCACGTCTTTGGAGCTCCGGCACCAGAAAGTCGACGACGTTTAGAATGTCTCGGGGCGTGCCCTGCGGATGGGCCACCATGAACCCGCCACGACTGCCCGTCGCCTCAAACTGTTCTTCGAGATGATCGGCAACCTGCCTGGCCGTCCCCGCGATCGTGGAATTGTAACCTGTGGCTGTGCGAAGTCCGTACTCGAAAAACTCTTCGCGTGAAATCTCCGTTCGCTCCCCGATTTCGTGCGCGAGACGGTGAACAAGACCCACGGGCGAGGCTTGGTTGGCGGCGATGCGCTCATTGATCTCACCAGGCGTGAATCTCGCCGGGAGGGTCGAGAAGTCGTAGCTCGTCTGATGCGAGATGAACGCTCCGGCAGCCTCGCGCGGTATGGCCGTCAAAAGGCTTTCGCGCCGGGCTTTTGCCTCCTGCTCCGTCTCGGCCACCACGAGCAGAATGTCCCAGAGGATTCCAACCCCTGCCGGGTCGCGGCCCTGCGCCTGAAGCGCTGCATCAAGATCGCGGCGATGCTGCACCTGGAGCTTCAGCGGTTTGGGAGCGCCGAAGACATAATCCGCAAAATATGCCGATGCCTTGATCCCGCGCGGCGACCCGCCAGCTTGGATGAGAACAGGCCGTCCTTGCGGTGAGGGCACGGTGTTGAGCGGGCCCTTGACCTTGAAATACCGTCCGACGTGGTTGATTGCATGCACCTTGCTCGGATCCCCGACCACACGGGTCTCCCGATCCCATTTGAACGTATCCGGTTCCACACTGTCCCAAAGGGCTTTGCAGACGTCGACGAACTCCTCCATGCGATCGTAGCGAGAGCCGTGCTCCATGAGTTCGTCGAACCCATAATTCGCCGCATCGGCGAGACGGGTCGAGGTCACGACATTGAAGGCAATGCGGCCCTTGGTGACGTGGTCGAGCGAGTTCAACAAACGCGCGACGTAGAACGGATGCATGAACGTCGACGCATATGTGAGGCCAAATCCGATATGTTTCGTCACTCGCGACAGCGCCGCGATCCATGGGCTCATGTCTTGTCGGGGCCATCCAATGCCCCAGCGAATGGCCTCGTCCGGCGATCCCCGCCACGCGTTCGGAATGGCCGTGCCGTCGCCGAAGAACAGCATGTCGATGCAGCCGCGCTCGGCGATATGCGCGATTTCCTCGAACACGTCCAGGTCGGGAAAGGTCCGGCCAGTCCACGAACCCGGCAAACACCAGCGCCCTTCCGTATGCGTGTAAGAGAGATCGAAGGCCAAGTGCATTTTTGCTGTCATTCGCGACACTCTCGATAGCGGCGGCGGCGCAAGTCGCAACGACCGTGCCACCGGATAAAGATGATCCACAGGCCAGCACAATCCGTTGCTGGCCAGACAACCTTCCATTGACTGGAATCAGGCGGGCATGACCGTTTGCGGTCAGTTGCTCAAAATATATACCCCTGAGGGGTATATGATGCCAGCGCGATCATTGGTGATTGCTGGCACGGTGTTTGCTCGGTCCTCGGTCGGGTTGGCAACCGCGCGCGATCCACGTCGTGTTGGCGCGCCGGAAGACAAAACGAGCGAACGGGTGGTTTCCGATGTCCTTCTCATGAGTTGCCCGATCGCTGCCGTAGGCAGGTTTAGGAAGATCCTTAAGGAGACATGGACATGCGCTGCTATTTGAGAACGGCAGTTATTGTGTCGGCGCTGTTGCTGGGGACGCCCGTTTTCGCGGCCGAGAAGGTGGTTTTCCAACTCTCATGGCTGCCGGGCGGCGACCGCGCCGTGTTCTACCTCGCCGTCCAATCAGGGCTGTTTGCGGCGGAAGGTCTCGACGTCCAGCTCTTGGCCGGCAAGGGTACGACCGACGCCATGACGAAGCTCGCGACGGGCGTTGCGGATATGGCCGAAGGCGTGTTCGACGCACTTCTGACGGCAAAGGTGCAGAACGACATTCCCGTAAAGGCCGTGATGCCGGTGTTTACCAAGATGCCGGACGGCCTCGAGACGACCAGCGACAGTGGCATCACCTCGCTGAGGGATTTGGCTGGCAAGAAGGTCGCGATGGCGACGTTCACGTCCTCCAGCGGACCATGGCCATTCTTGCTGCGCATGAACGGCGTCGATCCGGCCCAGGTCAACCTGACCAAGGTCGACGCAAACGCGCTGGCGGCGATGCTGGCGACGGGCCAAGTGGATGCCATCGTCCATTATGTCGTCAATGCGCCCGCCACCGCGCTTATTCTCGCAGAAGCGAAGAAAACGCTGCGTGTCATTCCGTGGTCGGAGTACGGGCTTGCGGGATATTCCACATCAATCCTGGTGTCGGATAAGGTCCTCGCGACGCGGCGCGACGCGGTGGTTAAAGTCACCCGCGCGATGCGGAAAGCGGAACTGATGATGCGTGCCGACCCGGACGCGGCCGCCGCTGCGGCCAAGCAACTGGTTCCCCAGCTCGATCTTCCGGTCACCCAGATGATGGTGAAGGCCACCCTGCCGTTGATGTTCAACGAGAACACCGAGAAGGATGGCCTTGGCGTATTTTCGCCCACGCTCGTCAAAACGACCTGGGAATGGGTTGCCAAGCAGCAGAACGTGCCAATGGACAAGCTCGACCCCATCGCCTCGGTCGACTTCACGATCGCCAAGGTCCAGATGTAATGGGCGCAAGGGCGGTGACGAAGCGTCTGATGCGCGGACTCTACGACCGGATGCCGACCGTCATTCCCAGGCGGCCGTTATCGCACATAGTCAGGGCCGCATGACCGCTGGTGTCTTCCAGGTCTGCACTATCTGCCAGCGGCCCGGCGCGCCGCGGGGTCCGCGGCCCGAGGGCACCGTGATCATGGAGCGGCTTAACCAGTTGCTGGACGAAAGCCGGCTGTCCGACCAGATCGGTCTTCAAGCCTATGGCTGCCTCGGCAATTGCCGCCGCCGCTGCACGGTGGCGCTCGCCGGGCCGGACCGGTGGAGCTGGCTGTTCGGCGAACTCGATCCCAACGCCGATCTTGGGTGGCTGATCGACTTTGCCCGTCAGTGGCTCGCCACACCCGATGGGGTGATTCCCAAACCGCAACGGATCGTCGAAGCGCAAGCGCACGGCGTCGGCCGGCTGCCCCCATTGCGGATCGGCAATTCGCAGCCGGGCGGAAGCTAGATTTTTCCGAGCACTTCTATGAGCTCGGCGATTTTCTTCCGTTGTTCTGTAGCCTTGCCGTTCCGGATGGCATCTTGAACGCAGTGGGAGACATGGTCTCGCAGAATCTCTTCTTCGACCCGCTTCAGGGCCGCGCGCACGGCCTGGACCTGGGTGATGACATCAATGCAATACCGATCTTCGTCGACCATCCGCGCCACGCCGCGCACCTGCCCCTCGATTCGGCGGAGGCGGGAAAGACATGCCTTCTGGACTTCGGTCTGCACGCTTTTTTATACCCGGGAAGGGTATCCGGTTCAACGGGCAACGAAACCCAACAAGCCACCGGTGTCCGATAGAGACGCTTGACCTTCCAGTGGCTGGAAACACTACACAGGTTCCAGATAACTGGAATGTGGAGATGATCATGACCAAGCAGAACGGCCCCATTACCCTGTCGGTGTCCGGGATGACCTGTGGCGGCTGCGCCGGCACCGTGAAGCGCGTGCTCACCCAAGTTGCCGGGGTTACTGGGATTGAGGTCGATCTCGCCAGCGGGCGAGCTGTCGTTGCAGGAACGGCGCAGCCGCAGGATTTGGTCGAGGCGGTCAAGGGCGCCGGGTTCGGCGCGCAGCTGTCCTAGCCATGTCCGCGACCGCTGCAGATGCGAGCGTGGCGGGCGCAGCGGCGTTCGACCACGTCATTTTGCCCGTCCGAGGGATGACATGCGCGACCTGTGCCACACGGATCGAGAAGGTGCTCAACGCTCTCCCGGGCGTGGGCGCGGCGGTCAACCTATCCAGTGAGCAGGCCGATATCCGCTTCGACGCGGGACGCGTGACGCCGACTATGCTGGCCGGTGCCGTAGAACGTGCCGGCTTCGACGTGCCGCATGAGACTCGCGATCTCGCCGTATCCGGGATGACGTGCGCCACCTGCGCCGGACGGGTCGAAAAGGTCCTGTCCGCCCTGCCCGGCGTCAGGCGGGCGACCGTGAACCTCGCGACGGAAAAGGCGTCGGTGGAGGGGATCGCCGGCGTCATGCGTCCCGTGGACCTGGTCGTCGCGGTGAAGCGGGCGGGCTACGGCGCCGAGCTGCTGACGGGCGATGCCGAACGAGACCGCCAGGTTCTGGTTGCCGAGAATGAGCGGCTGCGGCACCAGACCTGGACCGTTGTGGCCGCCGCGGGGCTCAGTGCCCCGCTATTGCTGCCCATGTTCGGGCTAATCCTGCCGGAGTGGCTGCAACTCGCTCTGGCGACACCGGTTCAATTCATCGTCGGCGCACGCTTCTATGTCGCGGCCTGGAAGGCGCTTCGAGCCAGGACCGGCAATATGGACCAGCTCGTCTCCCTTGGCACGTCTGCGGCTTATCTCTTCAGCCTGTATCTGATGCTCGTCGGCCACTCTCACGGCCATCTCTATTTCGAAGCCGCCGCCGTTGTTATTACGCTCGTGGTGCTGGGCAAATGGTTGGAGGCACGGGCCAAGCGCTCCACGACATCCGCCATCCGCGCCCTGATGGCGTTGCGGCCGGAGACGGCCCGGGTGGAGCGCAACGGCGGTGAGGTCGAGATCCCGGCGTCGGCGGTGGCCGTCGGCGATATCGTCGTCGTGCGGCCGGGCGAGCGATTGCCAGTAGACGGTCGCGTGCTCAGCGGCCGCAGCGCACTCGACGAGAGTCTGCTCACCGGCGAGAGCCTGCGGGTCGAAAAGGGCTCCGGAGATAAGGTCATCGGCGGATCGATCAACGGCAGCGGCTTGCTGCGGATCGAGACGACTGCCATCGGGGCTCAGTCGACCCTGGCGCGGATCATCGCGCTCGTCGAGAACGCGCAATCGAAAAAGGCGCCAGTGCAGCGGCTCGTCGATCGTGCTGCCGCCGTATTCGTGCCGGTGGTTCTGCTCGTGGCGCTCTCGGCGTTCCTGGGCTGGTGGCTCTTCGGCGACGATCTCACGGCCGGCGTGATCGCCGCGGTGTCCGTGTTGGTGATCGCATGCCCATGCTCTCTTGGCCTGGCAACGCCCACCGCATTGATGGTCGGGACGGGTGCGGCGGCGCGGGCCGGCATTCTGATCCGCGACGCGGAAGCGCTGGAGCAGGCGTACCGTATCGACACGGTCATCCTCGACAAGACGGGCACTGTGACCGAGGGCAGGCCTGTCGTAACCGATATTTTGCCGAACGGCATCGAGGAGCGGCGGCTCCTGGCGCTCGCAGCGGCGGTCCAAACGGGCAGCGAACATCCTCTGGCGGCTGCGGTGTTGGCGGGCGCGGTGGGACTCGAGCTCCCCGCCCTGCAAGATTTTCAATCGCACCCAGGCCTGGGAGTCACGGCACGAGTCGGCGGGGAAGAGATCGTGATCGGCAATCGGCGACTGATGCTCGAGCACAACATCGGCATCGGTCCGCTTGACGAAGTGGCCGCGCGGATCGAAGCACAGGGACGGACGGTCATGTGGATCGCCGCGCTTGCTGCCCCCGCGAGACTGCTGGGGATTATCGGCGTCGCCGATCCCGTGAAGCCGTCAGCCCGGGACGCAGTGCGCCGCCTCGCAGCACTCGGCATCGAGACAGTGCTCCTGACGGGGGACAACGAGCGAACCGCAACGGCTGTCGCGGAACAAATCGGCATCAGCCGCGTAAAGGCGGGCGTGCTGCCGGCCGACAAGGCCGATGAGGTCCGTCGCTTGCAGGCGCAGGGGCGGCATGTTGCCATGGTCGGAGACGGTGTAAACGACGCGCCCGCTTTGGCGGCGGCGAACGTTGGAATGGCGATGGGAACAGGGACCGACGTGGCAATGCATGCGGCTGGCATTACCCTCATGCGCGGCGATCCGCTCTTAATCGCCGACGCGATCGCCGTGAGCCGTGCAACATACAGAAAGATTCGCGCGGGACTTTTCTGGGCATTCGTTTACAACGTCCTTGGAATGCCGCTGGCGGCGCTGGGCTTGTTGAGCCCGGTGATCGCCGGGGCGGCGATGGCCTTGTCATCGGTAAGTGTGGTCTCCAATGCGTTGCTGCTGCGTCGGTGGCGTCCGGCACCGGTAAGGAGTGCATAATGGCGTCGAACGGAATGATGACCATCGGCGAGGCGGCGAGCCGATCAGGGGTGGCGCCAAAGACGATCCGCTTCTACGAAGAGGCAGGGATTATTGCCCGGGCAGCCCGTGGCGAGAACCGCTATCGCACGTACAACGATGCGGATGTGCAGACGCTCCGCTTCATCCAGTGTGCGCGAAGCCTGGGGTTCTCACTCAAGGAGGTCGCCGATCTCCTGGCGCTTTATCGCAATCGGCGGCGTGCGAGCCGCGAGGTCAAAAAGCTCGCGTTGCAGCACGTCGCTGATCTCGATCGAAAAATCGCCGAGATGACGGCGATCCGGAACACGATTGCCGGGTTAGCCAAGCGGTGTCACGGCGATGAGCGGCCCGAATGTCCGATTCTGGACGAGCTCGAAGCGCCAGGTCGTAGTTTTCTGCCGCCCAAAAGAGACCGGATGATTGCCCACAAGGCCAGCTAAGGACCTGTCGAATGACCAGCGCAGCAAAGACGGCTTCTGCCACGGAATTCGCCAACACCCGTCCGGATATTGACGAAATTGTCCCGCCAGGAGGACTGGTCGTAAAGGGACTGCCCGCCGCTGGACGACTTCGGATCGTCGATCTTGAAGGGCAGCAGTCGGTCGACTTTCTCTGCCTCAACGGCAAGAACCTCAACGACCGCTACAATGCCGCCAACACCCTCAAACTATCGCAGAGCATCTACCTATCGACCGGCAGCGTGCTTTACTCCGACAGGGCCAAGCCCCTTATGACAGTCGTGGCCGATACCGTCGGACGTCACGACACCATCGCTGGCTGTTGCAGCCGGGAGATGAACCTCCTGCGGTATGGCGTCGATCATACTCCGAATTGCCGGGACAATTTTCTAAAAGCCTTGGGGAGCCTCGGGGTGTCTGACCCAAGCGTACCCGCGAACGCCAATTTTTTTATGAATGTGCCTGTTGAAGCTAACGGACGTGTCACCATTGCGGACGGACTTTCTAAAGCCGGGGATTATATCGAATTGCGCGCCGAGCAGGACGTTGTAATCATCGTTTCCAATTGCCCGCAGGAACATAACCCCTGCGCTGGCGGCAAGCCGACCCCCATACAGATCATGGCATGGTTTGCATGACGGGCAGCCCGCCATCAATTACCCGGGGGACGAGGTCGACCCACGGTCGGTGGTCTCTGCCAGATACGCCGGCATGTGACGCGTGACCACGCGCCTGCTTCCGGCCATCAGCTTCGAACACGTCACGCGTGTCTTCCCGCGCACGGACGGGCAGGAGATCACCGCGCTACGCGATCTCTCGTTTGCCATTCCGAAGAATGAATTCGTCGCCTTCGTCGGACCGTCGGGGTGCGGGAAATCGACGGTCCTGCGGCTGATCGCGGGGCTGATCGGGCCGACGCGCGGCCGGGTTGCCATCTACGGCGGCACGGTCGAAGAGCCGCCGGACATGGTGGGTATCGTGTTCCAGCGTCCGACCTTGTTGCCATGGCTCGACATCCTGGCAAACGTGACCTTCCCGATGCGCCACAAATATGGCCGCGTCACGGAGACGGAGCGCAAAGTGGCGCTCGAGCTGCTCGAGCTCGTGGGACTGAGCGACTTTGCGCGCAGCCGGCCCGACGAGCTCTCCGGCGGCATGCAGCAGCGCGCCGCGATCGCCAGGGCACTGCTGCTCGACCCCGACATCCTGCTCATGGATGAGCCGTTCTCGGCGCTCGACGCGCTGACACGCGATGAAATGGCGTTCGAGCTGCTCCGCATCTGCGCGCTGCGGCCGAAGACCGTGGTGTTTATCACGCATTCCATTCCCGAGGCGGTGCTGCTGGCCGACCGCATCGTCGTCATGACGCCGCGTCCGGGAACGATCGCCGAAATCGTCGATAATCCGCTGCCGCGGCCGCGCAACATCGATACGCTATCGGATCCCCTTTACAATGAGCTTTCGACTCGCATCCGCAATACGGTCTTTACGCGCCGAGCCGCCTGAACGGCGTCCCGCGTCCCGCTTGTGGCTGAAGCGGCTCGTCGATCGGCTCGCTCCGGTGCTGACCATGCTCGGCATCCTCGTCCTATGGGAGATCGCATGCCGCGTGTTCGCGTTGCCCGAGTTTCTGCTGCCATCGCCGAGTGCCATCATGCGCGCAGGCCTGACGATGTCGCCGGGCGAATGGCTCGGCCATATCGGCAGCACCCTGAGGGTCGCCTTGATCGGCTATGTCGCATCGATCCTCATCAGCCTTCCGCTCGCGGTCGCTCTGGCGCTCTCGCCGCTGCTGTCGCGGACCGTCTACCCGATCCTGGTCGTCGTCCACTCGACACCGATCGTGGCGGTTGCGCCGATTATCGTGGTCGCGCTCGGGGTGGGAGATCTGCCGCGTGTCGTCATCACGGGCATCATCTCATTTTTCCCGCTGGTCATCTCGACCGCGACGGGAATTCTAGCGACTCCGGACGAGCTGATCGAGCTGTCGCGGTCGCTGCGGGCGACGCGAGCGCGCGAGATCACCCAGATCCGCCTGCCCTATGCGGTGCCTTACATCTTCAGCGCACTCAAGATATCGATCACCTTGTCGGTCATCGGCGCCGTGGTGGCGGAGTTCGTCGCCGCGGAGCGGGGACTCGGCTACGCCATCCTGTTTTCGACCTCGACCTTCAAGATCCCGCAAGCCTTCGCCTGCCTGGCGGTCCTCGTGCTGTTGTCGCTGACGCTGTTCCGTCTGGTGGTCTTTGCGCAGAACCGGCTGTTTCCGTGGAGCGTGCCGCGTGAAAAACGCGGCTGACGGGCTATGGGGCCGACCCTCGCGGGATCGAACATTGGGAAGGCTGGTCGGCTATCGCTTTGCGGGTCCGCCAATCGGGCTGACCCTGAGGCGATCACCGTGTTGCATGCCAGGCATCCATGGTCCATGGCCGGCACCTAGCCGCTGCCGGACGCCTCCTCTCCACGGACAAGGGGGCCGCCACCGGTGGCCCCCTTCCCTTCGCCATCAGACCTCGGACAACTCGCCCCGCTTGATTCGGGCGACAAGGTCGTTCCACTCGGTGTGCTTCAACCTCACGGTGTTCTCGTCCTCGCCGATAGTGACTCCCTCATCCGAAATCTCGACCGACGGGCATTCGCCGCAAGCCGGGCAGAGCGTCACTTTGATCCGTTCCATGACTTACCTCCTATTGTGGACACATCCGAGAGCCTACAGTCCGTAGCTACGTCCGGAGTCAAGCGCTGTGAGTGGGCTTGTTCATCGCGAGAGGTCGATCGAGACGAAGAGCCCGAACCAGATCGACCAAGCCCCGAGACCGGTGAGCAACAAGCCTGTCCAGACGGGAAGCCGCCCGGATAGCCGGACAAGGCTGTCCAGCATCCGTTGTGCCGGCGCGAAGAGCACGGCGATGAGAAGCGGCAGCGATAACGCAAGGCCGAACAGCCCGAGCGACACGAAGCCGGCGCCGAGCGCGCGGCCGGCCGTCGCACCCGCCGCGGCGGCCCCAAGGAGTGCCAGCAGGAGGGGGGCGGCACAGGCCGGGATGTTGAGTCCGAACAAAGCCCCGAGGGCCACGGAGCCGCGCCGGCTCGACAGGCGCGCGAGGCTCGGCCCGATCGTATGCATGAGCCATCCCGCCCGGCCGATGAGATACACGACCCCGATGACCAGATAGAGCACCCCCAGAACGACCCAGGCGGTGCGTTGGAAGCCGAGAAACGCCGACCCCACGCCGGCGGCGATCACCCCGAGAAGCCCAATGACCACGGCGCGCGTCAGCGCAAACAGGCTCACCTGGGCGATCCGGGCGGCCGGGGCATATCCCTCCATCACCTTGATGAACACCAGCGTCGAGCCCAGCGAGCACGGCTCGACAAACCCGAACAGGCCAAGGCCGATCGGCAACAGCACCCAATCGACGGATGGATTGCCGGTCATTCCCCGGCATCGGCGACGCGGAACCCGACCCGCTCGACGATCCCGACGAATTGCTCCCGTGTCGCTCTTTTGGGATCGAACACGACGCGTGCGCTCCGCGCCTTGAATGTGACATCAGCCTTCGTGACACCCGGCTCTGCAAGCAACGCGCTTTGGACGGTCTTGGCGCAAGCGTCGCAATGCATACCGGCAATGTTGAGGGTGATCGTTTTCATCGGGGGCTTCCGTCGGGGTGAGAGTATTGCCGGGCCGTCGGCGCGGTCTGTCTTCCCGCGTCCGGGCGGATGTTCGATCGCTTCCAGGATCGAACAGCTCCGGACCATGCCGTGCCGCGGACATGCCGCAAGCACGGTCTCGAGCGCATGGCGAATGGTCTGCAGGCGCTCGATCTTGGAAACGACGTCCTGCAGTTTGTTTGAGGCGCGCTCGAAGACCTTCGAGCAATCCACGTGTGGGTTTGCCCGGAGAGACAAGAGGTGGTGGATCTCCCGGAGCGTGAATCCGAGGTCTTGCGCCTGCCGGATGAACCGGATCCGCTGCACGGCGTCATCCGGATAGGTCCGGAAGCCGCGTTCCGGCCGCCGCGGCCGCGCCAGCAGCCGCTTGCGTTCGTAGAAGCGGATCGTCTCGACGCCGACCGCGGCCCGCCGCGCCAGCTTTCCAATGGTCAGTCCGATCATCGATCGCCCTCGGTTGCGCCGATAGTCTAAACTCCGTACCGAACTACGGAGTCAACCCGGCGCGCCTATTGTCCGTGACGCCGGACTCCGCGATCGCGGCGGGGACATCATTTCTGCGCTTGCGCATTGAGCCGCGCCTGACGGGCGCGGACATCCTCGGGCCACGCGCTCTTGATGTACGCAAGCACGGCCCAGATCTCGTCATCGCTCAGCTTCCCGCCGAAGGCCGGCATGTCGCTTTGGTAACCGGGCGGGGCGAATGGTTGCAGGCCGAACTTGGTCATCTCGAAGATCTGCTGATCCGGATGGTGCCAGGTATGACCGCTCTCGTCGTGCGGCGGGGCCGGCAGCCGGCCGTCGGGCTTGCGGGTCCGCCAGTCGGGTTGTCCCTGCAGATGATCGCCATGGCAGACCGCGCAATTGTCGACGTAGACGCGCTGCCCGCGCGCCACTTGTTTGGCGTTCGTCGGGTCGGCGTCGTGCACGCCAAACAATCTGTCGCCGGCCAAGAGATAGACCCCGGCCGGGATGACGATCGCGAGCGCGAGCGCGGCCAGACTAGTGCGGCGGCGGGTCATCCGCACCCATGTTGGATCGTCGTGCTGATCTCCTCGGGTGCGGCGAAGATCACGTCGCCGCGGTCGCCCATCATGCCGGCGCGGACGAGCGCCGGGGCGCCCTTCGGCGGACCGTCGCCGCTGGAATCCGTCTTGAGGCGCAGGTTGCGCTCCCAGAAATCATGCGTCTCGCCGTCCGCCGTGACCACGTGGTAGCTGTCGCGGCAGTAGCGGATCGCGGTCACGCGTAGCGCGGGTGTGGCCTGTTTGAGGTTGGGGACACGGCCGCCCCCCATCATGCCGCCCATCCCACCCATGCCGCCGCCTTGCTGCGCCATCGCGGGCGGTGCCGCACCGCGCGCTGCAGCACTCTCCAGAAAGGCGATCAGATCGGCCCGGGTTCGGGCATCCGTGATGCCGGGGATGGTCATGTGATTGCCGGGAATGACCCGTTCAGGCTCCGCGAGCCAGTCCTCCAATGTCTTGGCGTCCCAGGTGACCTGCGCCGATTTCAGCGCCGGCGAATAGCGGTCAAAGCTTTCCAGCGTCCCCGCCTTGCGGCCGAAGAGGCCGGCGAGGCTGGGGCCTATCATGTTTTTGTTCGGCTCGAGCGAATGGCAGGCCGCGCAGGCGCGGAAGGCCTGGGCGCCGCGGCGCGCGTCGCCCGGCTGGGCCGCAGCGGAGCCGGCAACAAGGGTTGCGCCGATCAGCGCGGCGATCGCGACGCTGAAAAACAGGTATTTGACTAGCGCCGCGACCGCGAGCACCAGCACGATCACAACCAGAAGCCCGACTAAACCCATGCCCCACATCATCCAGCCATGCATCATGCCGTGCATCATGTGATCCATGGTCGCCTCCAATGTGCATTACGAGACCCAGCGTCATTCGGCCACCCCAAGGAGGGGGTCCTCGGCTGCCGTGGCATGAACACCAAACCCGAACATCAAACCCGCTCTGGACATAGCGTATCTCAGCAGCATGCCGGGCCGTCCCGAGGTGCCATACGACAGATCCCTGAGTAACACTCGTCCGTTTGCCGATAACTCTCAGAACAGCCAGGTCACCCTGGCCACCGACGTGATTATCCAGTTCTGATCTGTTCGCGCGTTTCGTACATCGCAAGACGGCCGAACCGCCGATCCGGCCGTCTTTGTTTCAAGCGCCACGCTGGGTCAACAATCCGCGTTGTCGTTGGATTGCTCTTCGCCCCGACTGGGCCGGTGCGCATCCCGGCTTACTGGCGGCTGTGATGTCTCGACATGAAGCGGCACGAGTCCATGGATGACCTCCGCCTCTTCTGGAATCTTCGCCGTTATGTCGAGCAACCAATCACCGGCCATTGGCACGTTGATCGTGAACTCCAGGGTGCCGGACGTCCGACTGGCCTGCACGCTTCCATTCATGGAACTCATGCCGTTCATGGGCATTTTCAAGCCAGTCCCAACGACCATTGCGTCTCTGATAACCTTGTTTGTCGGCAGATGAATGAGTCGAATGGCGACGCGATTCCCTCGACTCGGTTCCACGATTGGCGACACGGCCTCGAACCGATAATCCTTTGGCGCGGCAAAAGCTCGCGTCATCGACATCGCCATCGTCAGGGCCGCTGCCATCGAGGTCATAAACCGACTGCGCATGACGAACTCCTTCAATGCCAACTGATTTGGTCTGTCGCCACGCTTGAAAGCTCACCGCTTGTTCGGGTTCGGCGCTGGAGGTGCCCCTTGCGAATTCATCATCTTCGCGCACTGGTCCATCATCTGATTCATGTCGCCGGGCATCTTCATCCCTTTGTCCTTCATCATCTTATCGCAATCCGCCATCATCTTGTTCATGTCGCCATTCCCCGTGGAGGGATTGGTCCGCTGCATCATGCCGCCCCCTTGCATCGTTCCTGGTCCCATGGAGCCCTGAGGCGCATTGGGCATTTGGGTCTGGGCGAATAGCGTCGGGATGCTGATGGCGGTGGCAACCAACGCCGCCGACGTGGCGGTGAGTATCGTCTTCGTGTTCATGATTTTACCTCGCTTGTTGGGGTTGGCTTCATCGGACCCGGCTTTGTTGTATTTTTCTCGGCGCTTGATCGACGCTTCCGCAAGCTTGTGCCGGGTAGGATGCGGTGCGCGGACGACGCATGTCTGTCCCCCTCAATCTCCGCCGTGGGGCCGGGAAAACCGCCGGATCGGCGCAAGCTCGGCGACCTCCCGAATCGGCTCATCCGTACTCCGCTCTGCCCGACGAATGCCGCGCGATTTGACGACCGCATAGATCGCGGGAATCACGAGAAGCGTCAGGAGCGTCGAGGAGATCATGCCGCCGACCATCGGCACCGCGATGCGCTGCATGACCTCGGAGCCCGTGCCCGTACTCCACAGGATCGGCAGCAGACCCGCCATGATGGCGGACACCGTCATCATCTTGGGACGAACGCGCTCGACCGCACCCTCTCGGATCGCGTCGTAGAGGTCGCTGCGGGTGATCTGCCGTCCCTCCGCCCGGCACTGCTGGCTGACGGCCGTGAACGCCTGATCGAGATAAATGAGCATCACCACGCCGGTCTCCGCCGCCACGCCCGCCAGCGCGATGAAGCCCACCGCCACCGCCACGCTCATGTTGAAGCCCATGAGATACATCAGCCACAGTCCGCCGGTGAGCGCGAACGGCACCGACAGCATGACGATCAGTGTCTCGGTGAACCGCTGGAAGTTGAGATACAGCAGGATGAAGATGATGAAGAGCGTCAGCGGCACGACGGTCTGGAGGCGCGCCTTGGCCCGCTGGAGGTATTCGAACTGGCCGCTCCACTCGACGTGATAGCCGGGCGGGAGCTTCACCTGCTCGCGCACGGCGCGCTGCGCGTCGGCGACATAGCCGCCGAGATCGCGGCCCTGCAGGTCGACGTAGATATAGTCGACGAGCTGCGCGTTCTCGGTGCGGATCGAGGGCGCTCCTTGGCTGATGCTGATTGACGCCACCTCGCCCAAGGGAATCGCCGTGCCGTCGGGCATGTTCACCAGCACGTCGCGCCCGATTGCTTGCGGATCGTCGCGCAGGCCGCGCGGATAGCGCACGATCACCCCAAAGCGCTCCCGGCCTTCCACGGTCGTCGTCACCGTCTCGCCGCCGAGGGCGGTCTGCACGATCTCCTGGATGTCGTTGATGCGCAGCCCGTAGCGGGCCAGAGCCGGACGATTCGCCTCGATGTTCACGTAATAGCCGCCGGTCACCCGCTCGGCGAACGCGCTGGTCGTGCCGGGCACGGTGCGGATCACGCTCTCGATCTGCTTGGAGAGCCGGTCGAGCTGATCGAGGTCATTGCCGTAGACCTTGACCCCGACGGGGGTGCGGATGCCGGTCGAAAGCATGTCGATCCGCGCCTTGATGGGCATGGTCCAGGCGTTGCTGACACCCGGGAACTGCAGCGCCTGGTTCATGTCGGAGACGAGCCTGTCCACCGTCATGCCGGGGCGCCATTCGCTCTCGGGCTTGAGGTTGATCACGGTCTCGAACATCTCGGTCGGGGCCGGATCGGTCGCGGTGTTGGCCCGGCCGGCCTTGCCGAACACCGAGTCCACCTCCGGGAAGCTCTTGATGATCTTGTCCTGGGTCTGGAGCAGCTCGGCCGCCTTGGTGATCGACATGCTGGGCAGGCTGACCGGCATGTAGAACAGCGTGCCTTCGTTCAAGGTCGGCATGAACTCGCTGCCGAGGCGCGCCATCGGATAAGCCGAGGCCCCGAGGATCAGCACCGCCAGCGCAATGGTGAGGAACCGCCAGCGCAGCACGACCTCGATGACCGGCCGGTAAACCCAGATCAGGAACCGGTTCAGAGGGTTCCGGCGCTCCGGCATGATCCGCCCGCGCACGAACAGCATCATCAGCACGGGGACGAGAGTCACCGACAGGAGCGCCGCCCCGGCGAGCGCGAAGGTGTAGGTGTAGACCAGCGGCTTGAACAGCCGACCCTCCTGCGCCTCCAAGGTGAACACCGGAAAGAACGAGACGGTGATGACCAGCAGACTGAAGAACAGCGCCGGGCCGACTTCGGTCGCCGCCTTCATCAGGGTCTCGGTTCGGGACGCGCCGGGCGGCGCCCGCTCGAGCCGCTTGTGCGCGTTCTCGATCATGACGATCGCCGCGTCTACCATCGCGCCGATGGCGATCGCAATGCCGCCGAGGCTCATGATGTTCGACGTGATGCCGAGGACGTGCATGACGGTGAAGGCGATCAGCACGCCCACCGGCAGCATGATGATCGCGACCAGCGCGCTGCGGGCGTGCAGCAGGAACACCATGCAGACCAGCGCCACGATCGCGCTTTCCTCGAGGAGCGTGTGGCGGAGGGTATCGATCGCCCGGTAGATCAGGCTCGAGCGGTCGTAGACCGGCAGGATCCGCACACCGTCGGGCAACCCGGCGGCGAGCTCGGCGAGCTTGTCTTTGACGTTCCTGATGACGGTGAGCGCGTTGGCACCATCGCGTTGCAGGACGATGCCGCTCACCACCTCGCCCTCGCCGTTGAGCTCGGTGAGTCCGCGCCGCTCATCGGGTCCGAGCTCGACCCGCGCCACGTCCTGGAGCAGCACCGGGGTGCCGCGCTCGGTCTTGAGCACGATCTGGCGCAAATCGTCGACGCCGCGCAGATAGCCGCGACCGCGCACCATGTACTCGCGCTCGCTCATCTCGATGACGCGGCCGCCGACATCCATGTTGCTGGACCGGATCGCATCCGTGACCTTGGAGAGCGGAATGCCGTAGCCGCGCAGCTTCGTCGGATCGACGACGACCTGGTACTGCTTGACGAAGCCGCCGACGCTGGCGACCTCGGCCACGCCTTCGGCCTTGGTGAGCTGGTAGCGGACGAACCAGTCCTGGATGGTGCGCAGCTCGGCCAGCGTGTGACGTGCGCTCACTACGACGTACTCATAAACCCAGCCGACCCCCGTCGCGTCGGGACCGAGCGAGGGGGTGATTCCGGACGGCAGCCGCTTCTGGGCGAAATTCAGATATTCGAGCACGCGGCTGCGCGCCCAATAGATGTCGGTGCCGTCCTCGAACACGACATAGACGAACGACACGCCGAAGAACGAGAAGCCGCGCACCACCTTCGAATGGGGCACGGCCAGAAGAGCCGTGGTCAGCGGATAGGTCACCTGATCCTCGACCACCTGCGGCGCCTGGCCCGGGTACTCGGTATAGACGATGACCTGCGGGTCGGAGAGGTCGGGGATCGCATCGAGCGGCGTGCGCAGCACGGCATAGACGCCGGCCGCGACGACGAACACCGTCGCCATCAGGACCAGCAAGACATTGCGGCCCGACCAGCTGATGATCGAAGCGATCATGGGCGACCTCCGGCCGCGGGTGCGGCCGTCTCATTGGGGGCCGCGAAGGCATTCAGGGCCGCTCGAAGGTTGCTTTCGGCATCGATCAGGAAGTTCGCGCTGACCACGACCTTCTCGCCCGGCTCGAGGCCTGCCAGCACCGCGTAATAACCGTCGCCGTGCGCGCCGAGCTTCACCTCGCGCGGCTCGAACCGGCCCTCGCCGCGGTCGATCAACACCGTCTGCCTGGTGCCGCTGTTGAGCACCGCCGATTCCGGCACCGCGAGCACCGGACCGGCGCCAACCGCGGCGTCGATCACCACATTGGCATACATGCCGGGCTTCAGCCGCCCGTCGGGGTTCGCGATGACGACCCGCACCTTGCCGGTGCGCGTGTCCTGCATCACGGTCGGGTAGATGAAATCGACCGTCGCCGGAAAGGTCGCGCCGGGATAGGCATTGACCGCGACCTTGGCCACCTGCCCTTCGCCCACGGCACCCAAGTCCTGCTCGAACACCTCGGCCATCAGCCACACGGTCGAGAGGTCGGCGATGCGATATAGAGGATCGCCCGCGGTGAAGCGCATGCCCTCGACGGCCGTCTTTTCCATCACCACGCCGTCGGCCGGCGAACGCAAGGTCAGCGTGCGCGCGATCACGTTGTCGCGCTGCAGGCGCCGGACCTGATCGTCCGAAATGTCCCAGTTCCGCAGGCGCTGCAGCGATGCGTCCGCGAGCTGCTTGGCCGACGCGCGGATGTCCTGGCCGGCGCCGGCCATGTCCTGCAGCGCGCGCCAGGCCAGCGCGTATTCCTGCTGCGCCACCACCAGCTCGGGCGCGTAGATCTCCATCAGCGGCTGGCCGCGGCGCACGGTCTGCCCGGTCGCGTTCACGTGCAGCTTCTCGATCCAGCCGTCGAATTTCGTGTTGACGATGTACAGGCGGCGTTCGTCGGCCTGCACCGTGCCGACCGCCCGGATGGCACGTGCCAGATCGCGCATTTCGGCCGGCTCGCTGCGCACGCCGAGCGTCTGAACGCGCTCGCGGCTGATCCTGACAACCGGTCCGTCATCCCCGGCCTCATCTTCGTAGACCGGGATGTATTCCATCCCCATCGAGTCCTTCTTCGGCACCGGCGAGGTGTCGGGCTGACCCATCGGGTTCCGGTAATAGAGGACCCGTCCCTTGCCCGCCTTGATCTCCCTTCCTTGAGATGGTTGCGCCGACGCTTGTGGCGGCGGCGATGCGGGCTCGTCTTGGTCCTCGTAGACCGGGATGTAGTCCATCCCCATCGAATCCTTCTTCGGCACCGGCGAGTAGTCCGGCTTCCCCATCGGGTCCTTGTAGTAGAGGACAGTCCGCGGCGTGGCCTGGTTCACGGTCGATGGTGCGGCCATCGACATTGGTGCCTGCCGGCCCACCCAGTAACCGGCGCCCACGCCGACGATCAGCGCAACGGCGGAAATGATCGCGACCGCGATCGATCTGACTCCCTGACTTTTCATGTTTGCGAACTCCGAATCTTTGTCATGCGTCCGTTCGATCGCGCGCGATTTCAGTTGCGGCGCGGGCGGCCGCGCGTTGCGGCCGCCCGCGCCGGAGGCTAGTGGTCAGTTTTTCTGAATCGGAACCATCGCAACCGCAGGGCCGGATTCGCCCGGCACGGCGGCCTCTAGCCGGAGACTCCGGACCGCCTCTCGGGTGACGAGCCGATAGTTGCCCTGGCCGTCAGGAGTGAGCGGTGTCCGGCGCTGGACGATGAAGTCGGCCTTGGGATTGGGATGCTCCAGCGTGCGGTAAAAGACCTGCGCGTTGGAGATCGGCTGGCCGGACGGATCGATCAGCCGCACCGTGATGACTGAGCTTGCGCCGGTTTTCACGGGCGGCCCGACGATCTCGAACCTGTAGTCCGACGGCGCGGCGCTGGCCGGCCCGACGACTCCACCAATCAAAAGCGTTGCCAATGCGGTAGCCCTCAGGAGGGCGAAACGAGTGCTGGTCATGTTGTATGTCCTTGCCTTGGGGATCGGCTTTGGCCGCCGCGAGCAAGCGTGCGGCGTTCCGATCCACAGATGTCTTGGGATCTTCTCGACCGAACCTGATTTTCGGCTGTGCTCGGGCACGGACCTCAAACGAAGCGCGTGGTCACGATGACCATTTGCGCCCGCAGGCAGATCGATACCGTCAGCGAGCCGACGGATCAGGAGACGGGCCGCTAAGGCCCGTCGGATCACGCGGCGAGGATAGGAGGCGCCAGTTCCGGCTTGGGCGTCCGTCCGGCCATGTCGACGCCGACCAATTGGTAGCGCAACGCCGGGGGATCGACTTGCGCCGTCTGGATCGCCGACGGAAGGCCAAGGAGCTCGATGCAGCCTACGCTGTTCATGCACTGCTCCGACATGGCTTTGCACGGCATCGGCATGCTGGGACTGCCATCGCCCTTGGTTCCCGACGACTCTGTCGGACAGCCGGCAGAGGCAACACAAGTGCAGCCCAGAAACGAAAAGGAAAAGGCTGGCGTCAATCCGCCGAGGGCGATGCCCATCGCCAGGAGAAAAGCCAGGAAGCGCTTGTGCATCGGATTGTCCATGACGCTTCTTCGAGTTGGGAGCGGGTGAGGTGACTATCAATCCCGCCCCCTGTTGGACACAGTGTCGTGAACGGGGCTGTGTCGCGGTGCAATAAATGTATGGTCAGTCCGTTTGAGCGCTTCGTAGGTCGCCCCCGACCAAACGCTCGACATCGCGATCGGGTTTCCCCCGCTCGAACGTCGCGCGCCGCGGCGTCCCCTGAACTGCATGAATGTCTTGAATGTCACAGCCGGTCTCCGATCGTCTTCTCGATGTCGGCCAGCAGCATCCGCTCTTCGGCCTGCACTTTCAGCAATTCGAGGCGGACCTCCTGGACGCGGTGGGCCGCTTCCAGCACGGAAGTGAGGTCGCCGCGGCCGAGCTGATAGCTGCTCAATGCCGAGCGGTATGCCGCGTCGGTCTGCGGCTGCAGGGTGGTCGTGAGCAGCGCTTCCGTCGTCTTGGCCGCGTCCAAGCCGGCCAGCGCATCTTCGAGGTCGCCCTGGAGCTGAAGCAGCGACGCGTCGAGCCGCGAGCGCGCTGCTCCGGCACGTGCCGTGGCCTCACGCGCCTGGGCTTCGCGGAGTCCCCATTGCAACGGCACCTTGAGGCCGACTCCCGCATAGAGGCGTGGCCCGATATCGGGCAGGCTGCTCTGGCCAAGCGTCACGGTGACGTCGGGATACCAGCTCTTGTCGACCAGCCGGCGACTGTCTTCCGCCGCCGCGATCTCGGATGTGGCTTCGGCCAGCATCGGATTGTTCCGCCGGGCGCGGTCGACGAGGTTCGCAATGCGCAGCGCTTCGGCGCCAGGGAGCGGCGGCAACGCAATCGGATCGGTGAGCGGCGAGCCCGGCGCCCTGGCGAGCAACGCGTTGATGCGACCTTGCGCCGTCCGCTTCTCACGCTCCAGATTCGCGAAGTCGAGGTCGACCCGGCTGCGTTCGACCGCACTGCGGATGGCATCGGCCTGCTGGCCGAGGCCCTGCCCGTAACGCCGCTGCGCCGTCTCCGCGACGGCATGCAGGAGGGCATGCGTGTCGTGGGTCACCTCGACCGCATGCGTCGCCCGCCAATATTGAGCGAACACGGTCTTGACCCGCGCATCGAGCTCCACGGCCGCCGAGAGCTGGCGGCTGCGCGCCCCCAGCGCCTCGGCATTGGCGATGCTGCGCGCGAGGCCGCGCTTGCCCCAGAGCGGGAACGCCTGCGAGACGGTGGTCAGCGTCTGACGAAACCCCTCGTCCCGCGACAGGTTCAGCATCGGGTCTTCCAGCGCCCCCGCCGCCGAGGCTTTGGCTGTGGCCGCGTCCGAATCGAGTGCCCGGGCCGCCAGGGTCGGGTTGAGGCGGCGCGCCAAGGCGAGCAGCTCGTCGACCGTCGCGCCCGGCGGCGGGCCGGCTTCGGCCGCATGCGCCGGCAGGGCGCTCATTGGGGTGGCGGCCAGCGCCGCTGCGATGCCGACGGCGCGGCCGAACCGCAAGGCCGCCGCGGCAAGCCGATGGGCGCGCATGTCACTTCGGGACCGGAACGGTGACGGTGCCGCGCACCGCCTGCGGCTCGCCTTGCACCCGCGCCGACAGGGTCAGCCCCCAATTGCCCGGCATCGAGGGCTGCGCCTCGAACCGATACACGCCGGGCTCGGTCGCGGGGAGCGCCTTCACGGACCCGCCCATCTCCGCCATGCCGTCCGGACCCATGTCGAATTTGCTCTGAACGATGACGGCCCCGGGAACGGGCTTGCCGTCCGGAACATGGACTAGGCGGACGTTCACGAGCGTCGCGTGCGCCAACTTGGCCGGCGGACCGGCGAGCTCGAAGCGGTAGTCCTGCGGGGCGGCCATCGCCGGCACAAAGGGCAGCGCCAGAAGTGCTGCGAGAACGGCGTAGCGGCACCGAGCGGCCGCGCTCCGGCCGCGAATAACAACGGACATGTCTCTTCTCCTGGATCGCGTTGACGGACTCGGAACGGCGCCGTACGAGCGGCATCGTCCGAGCAGCCCCGCGGTGGTTCCGGCCATGCCGCTAAAAAGCGGCGCGGCCCGAACTTCGGCGGGCTTTAAGCGGAATTGCTCAGCTCAGCGCCCTGCCGCACGGCAAGGGGCTGTGCCGGTCAAACGCGCGATCGCGGAGGAGAAGGATCGGGAGAAACGGTGACGCCGGCCAGCGCCCGACTGGAGGTCCAGTAGCCAACATCGGCCCAGACGATCTCGGTGGCAAACGGCGTGGCCGTGGCGGGCAGAGCGCACATGACGATGCAGCTGAGGTCGCCGCTACAACCGGGCATCGGTATCGTCTTCGACGATCCGTCAGAATGCCCGGCCATGTCCATGTCCGTGCCCATCATCATGGCGCAGGGCTGCGCCGCCGCAGCCCGCCCGGGGAACAACGGCCCCAGCGCCGCCGCTACAAAGGCCAGCAACGTGAGGAGCGCCATGACGCGGGTCCGGAGGGACGCCATGAGCGGGAAGTTAAGCTCCTTCGGGCGATTTGGGAAGGTCCGGGGTACTCCCGCCCGCTCACGTCCATGTGACCCAGGCCATACCCAACAATGATTCCCGTAACCCACGTCATGTCGCGAACATACCCGGGAGCCGGAAAAACAGCCGCGCGGCTCGTCTCTGGTATCCGTCATGCCGGACTTGATCCGGCATCCATCGCGACGCTGCACATGCGCTGCGCCGCCGCGAAACGTCGGCGGGCGCGCAGAAGACTTGGGGACCCCGCATCTCGGCGTCGGGCAAAAGCCCGAGCGCCTGGTGCGGGGTGACGAGTGGGGTAGTGGCAGCGGTCGAGAGAACGTCACTCTGACCCTGATTTAACCACGTCATGTCGCGAACATGCCCGGGAGCGGGAAAAACAGCCGCGTGGCTCGTCTCTTATCCGTCATGCCGGACTTGATCCGGCATCCATCGCGACGCTGCACCATGGACCCCGCATCAAGTGCGGGGTGACGAGTGGGATAGCGGCAGCGGTCGAGAGAACATGACTCTGACCCCGATTTAACCCGATTTAACGGGCATGACGATATAGAGAGCGGTTCGACCTAATCGGAATCCGCTAAGACGCGTGGCTATTGATGGCGGTGATCGTGGCCGCCCGCCGAGGCACCATCGGCATACCCGCGCAGCGCGTCGTAGCGGGCGATCTGGTCGGCGGTCAGCACGTCGCGCGTTTCCAGATGCGCGGCGAGGTGGACGGCGCGCAGCCGGCCCTGGATCTCGGCGATCGCGGCGGTCGCGGCCGCGAGCCGATCGCGCGTGATCCGGCCGGTGGCGAAGTCCTGGTCGAGCGCTTGCTCCCGCTCCACAAGCTCGGCGCCGAGCGGCTTCGCGGCAGCGCTCATGCGCGCGAAGCTGGCCTGGATCGCGCCGAGCTGGTCTGCCGTGAGCGCGAGGTGGTCGCGGAGCTCCAGCGCGTGTGCCGGGCCGGGGTAGTGGTTGAGCTCGCCCGCCCGCGCCATGCCGAGGCCGCGCCCGGCCAGGAGATCGGCAACCTCGTCGTCGGACAGCGTCTTGATGGCGCGGTCCTGCTGGCCGGCATACGGCGACGCGGCATCGGCCGGGCGTGACAGCTGACCGGCCAACAGGACGGCCAGTGCGAGAAAGACCACCCGAAGAGTCATCGATTCCTCCTTCACAGCGAAACCCGGCGGAGCCGGAGCGCGTTGGTGATGACGCTGACCGAGCTCAGCGACATCGCCGCGGCGGCGAAGACCGGGCTCAGCAGCAGGCCGAAGACCGGATACAGCACGCCGGCCGCGATCGGCACGCCGGCGGCATTGTAGACGAAGGCGAAGAACAGGTTCTGCCGGATGTTGCGCATGGTCGCCGCCGAGAGCCGGCGCGCCCGGACGATGCCGGTGAGGTCGCCCTTGACCAGCGTGACGCCGGCGCTCTCGATGGCGACGTCGGTGCCCGTCCCCATGGCGATGCCGACATCGGCGGCCGCCAGCGCCGGCGCGTCGTTCACGCCGTCGCCGGCCATGGCCACCACCCGGCCCTGCTCGCGCAGCCTGAGCACGACTTTGGCCTTGTCCTCGGGCAGGACGTCCGCGGCGACGTCGTCGAGGCCGAGCTTGCGGGCCACGGCCTCCGCCGTGGTTCGGTTGTCGCCGGTGAGCATGACGATCCGCACCCCCTCGGCCTTCAGCGCCCGCACCGCCTCCGGTGACGTCGCCTTGATCGGATCGGCGATGGCGATGACGCCTGCCGCCTCGCCCCCCACGGCCATGAAGATGACCGTAGCGCCGTCGCGGCGCAGCTCGTCCGCGCGCGCCTCGAGGCCGCGTGCATCCAGCCTAAGCTCCGCGAAGAGCTTCAGATTGCCGAGCGCCACACGCTGTCCGTCGACGGTTCCGACGACGCCCTTGCCGGTCGGCGAGTCGAAATCCCGCGTCTCGGCCAGAGCCAGGCCGCGCTCGCGCGCCGCGGCGACGACGGCGGCGGCGAGCGGATGCTCGCTGCCGCGCTCGAGGCTGGCGGCCAGACGCAGCAGCTCCCGCTCGTCGAAGCGTCCGGCGGGCACCACGGCGACGACCCTGGGCTTGCCCTCGGTCAAGGTCCCGGTCTTGTCGACCACCAGCGTGTCGACGCTCTCGAAGCGCTCCAGCGCCTGCGCGTTCTTGATCAGCACGCCGGCCGCCGCACCCCGACCCATCCCGACCATGATCGACATCGGCGTGGCGAGGCCAAGCGCACACGGACAGGCGATGATCAGCACCGCGACCGCCGCGACCAGCCCATACCCATACGCCGGCGGCGGGCCCCAGATCGCCCAGCCGACGAAGGCGAGGACGGCGATCGCGATCACCGCCGGCACGAAATACGCCGCCACCTTGTCCGCCAGGCGCTGGATGGGTGCCCGGCTGCGCTGCGCTTCGGCGACCAGGCGGACGATCCGCGCCAGCATGGTGTCCGTGCCGACTTTCTCGGCGCGCATCACGAAACTGCCGGTCTGATTCAGCGTCCCGCCAATGACCTTCGCACCCGGCTCCTTCATCACCGGCATCGATTCGCCGGTGACCATCGACTCATCGACGGCGCTGCGGCCCTCGATCACCTGGCCGTCGACCGGCACTTTCTCGCCGGGACGAACGCGCAGCCGATCGCCGACCCCGACCGCGTCGAGAGAAATCTCCTCGTCCTGTCCGGCGCCCGTCACCCGGCGCGCGATCTTCGGCGCCAGATCGAGCAGCGCCCGGATGGCACCGCCGGTGGCTTCGCGGGCGCGCAGCTCCAGAACCTGCCCGACCAGGACAAGCACGGTGATCACCGACGCCGCCTCGAAATACACCGGCGTCTCGCCGTGTGGCCCGCGGAAGGCCGGCGGGAACAAATCGGGGGCCAGCGTCGCCACGACGCTGTAGAGCCAGGCGACGCCCGTTCCCATCGCGATCAGGGTGAACATGTTGAGGTTGCGCGACACCAGGGACGCCCAGCCGCGGACGAAAAATGGCCAGCCCGCCCACAGCACGACCGGCGTTGCGAGCACCAGCTGCAGCCAGTCGGACAGCGCCGGCGCGATCAGACGGTGGAGATCGAACAGGTGGCCGCCCATCTCGAGCCCCACCACCGGCACGCTCAGCCCGAGGCCGACCCAGAGCCGGCGCCGCATGTCGACGAGTTCGGGATTGGGCCCGGTCTCGGCGGTCACGTCGGCGGGCTCCAGCGCCATGCCGCAGATCGGACATGAGCCGGGACCGACCTGACGTATCTCGGGGTGCATCGGACAGGTGTAAATCGTGCCCGCTGGTGCCGCGGGAGCGACGGGTGCGGGGCTGACGTAACGCTGCGGATAGGCTTCGAACTTCTCGCGGCAGCGCGGGTTACAGAAGAAATAGGTGACACCGCCATGCGAGGCCTTGTGCTTGGCGGTGGCGGGATTCACGGTCATCCCGCAGACCGGATCCTTCGCCAAGGCCGGCGCCGGTTCATGCGCGTGATGGGCGCCATGGCCGCAATTGTGATCGTGACTGTGAAGGTGGTCCGACATGGAACAGCGCCCTTGAACTGGATACCCCCTAGGGGTATATTTAGACCCATGCGAAGCGAAGTCAAGGATGCCTGTGTATCGCGCCTGCGCCGCATCGAGGGGCAGGTGCGCGGTCTCGTCCGCATGGTCGAGGACGACCGCTACTGCATCGACGTCATCACCCAGGTCCAGGCCGTGCGCGCGGCTCTGAAGCGGGTCGAGGAAGAGGTGCTGAAGGACCACGTCGCGCATTGTGTCGAACACGCCATCCAGAGCGGCGACGCCAAGGAGCAGCGGAAGAAGGTGGCCGAGCTCATGGACGTGCTCGGCAAGGTCTGAGAGCGGTTCCCCGGACTCGTTCACCACGGAGACACGGAGATCACGGAGAAAGAGAAGAGAGCCGCGCGGCTCGTCTCTTATCCGTCATGCCGGACTCGATCCGGCATCCCCAAATCTTCTACGCGCCCGCCGGCGCCCAATCTCCTGCAGGAGGCGAAGCCCCCTGCGACCCCGGGCGGCGGCGCAGCGCAAGGCGACGCTGCACCATGGACCCCGCATCTCGGCGTCGGGCAAAGCCCGAGCGCCTGGTGCGGGGTGACGAGTAGGATAGTGGCAGCGGTCGCGAGAAAGTGATGCCCCGATTTTGACGCATTACTGCGGCGCAGCAGCGCCGTGATTTGCGACAAATGCCTAATGTTTCCGCGCGCCGCGCGCGGATGTAACGTAGCGCTCAGGTCGAGTCGTTGAAGACGACCGCAACATCGGAGCGAACATCATGGCTCTCGCGCCGCTCGAAGTGCTCATTTACGCGCTGGTGATCACCGGCCAGCCGGTGCCGGCGGAGTGCAATCTCCGTCCCGACAAGACCGTCGCCTGCAGCAACGGCGTCACCGCAGCCGCGACCGGCACCGGTGTCGGCATGGTCCTGAACGGCACGGTCAGCATTCAGCCGGCGCGCGACGGCAGCCTCTTGTTCAGCAACGGCATCACCGCCTCGCGCGGCTCCGCCGGGTGGATCCGGTTCTCCACCGGCATCGCGGCGCGCCGCGACACCTCCGGCTATCGCAACAGCTTTCTGGTCGCTCCCGATCTCGTCTGCACCGAGGAGAGCGAGACCAAGGCCAGCTGCAAGAAGCGGCCGGAGTAGCGCGGTTTAAGCGACTTCGATCGCCTTGGGTAGCCCCTCTCCGTGCGAAGCGGGGAGAGGGAAGGGCCCGCGCAACTTGCGCTGCGTTCGCGGCCTTCAAGGCCGCGGCCGGGCGCGAATAAAGACTTGGGCGGGAGGGTGAGGTGTATTGCCGCCTGCCCGATGTCGGACCCACCTCACCCGCTCGCTGCGCTCGCACCCTCTCCCCCCTAAAGGGCGGAGAGGTCATGAGGCAATCGCGGCCGGCTCTTACCTCGTCTATCGCGCGGCGGCCTTGTGGGTCAGGTTGTCGCGGAGAAATTTCGCCACCGCGTCGCGCGCCGCGGATTCGCCGTAGGTGTTATGTCCCTTGCCGCGCAACGCGACGTTCTGGAACCCGTTACGGGATTCGAACTTGTCGCCGCAGGTTCCCTTGATACGCGGCAGCCAGCGCATGAGCGAGTGCTCGTCATCCCACAGGATCGACAATACCGGGATCCCGGCCGGCAAGGAAATGTCCGGCACGCGCTGGCACGTCCAGCTGGAGATGATGGCGCCCCGAATCCCGCCGATCCGGCTCTCGCCCACCGCATCGGCGCCCTCGCTGAAGCCCATGACGAAGACGTTGGCCGGGTCCGCCCACGGGCTGGCCTTGATCTGCGCCAGCGCGTAGGCGAGCTCCTCGAGGCGCATCGGCATGACGGCCGGATTGCGCGCCGGCCAGCAGCTGGGCTCCTTGTTGGCCCGCGCGAAGCGGTCGGGTGCGACGACGATGAAGCCCTGGCTGGCGACATAGCGCGCCCACGGAATGTCGTTCTCCTGATTCATGCCGCCGCAGCCGTGCATGTAGAGCACCACCGGCCGTCGGCGGTCCGGCGGGAGCTTGTCGACGCCCATCGAATTCGGATCACCGGGAAGGAAGGCCATGGCCCCCGTCCAGCTCCGCGCCACATCGCTGTCGTCGGCCCGCGGGCGCGCCGACAGCATGAGCAGCGCCAGCAACGTCGCCGCCAACAGCACCAACTTCAGACTCGATCGAACCGACAAGACTCGCCTCCGTAGACTGAAAGCGTGATGCGCTGAAGATGGCGCGAGGCGAAGCGGCGGCTCAAGTGGCCAAGCGCATGGCCACAGGAAAGTCACGGCGGCCGCCGTCATCAAATCGCCGTAATCGGCGTGCGAGCCGGCCGCTCCGTCGTCAGCGCCGACATCAGGGCAGCTCAATCAGCCGGCGACGTCGATAACTGCAAACCCTTCCTTCCGCGCCGCCGCCCCCAGGCGATCATCGAGGGTGATCATTTCCAACGATGTGGGCCGCCGCTCGGCGGCAACGAATGCTGCTGATGCGAGTTGCAACGCATCAGCGGCGCGCAGCGAATGCACGCGAAGAAATCGGGTGGCCGTTTCCCGGAGAGTATCGCTCGGATCGATCTCGTGCCAACCAGCCGCAAGTTGCTCAAGCCGCCTAAACGCGAGCGTGACCGCCTGGGAGCCCAATCCACCGTCACGCTCGAGGCGGGCAAGCGCTGAGACGCACTCGACTTCGGATCCCCACCAGACGAGCATGGCGGGATCGTTCGTCGCGAGGGCCTGGCATCTCCAGCGATCAGAACGGCACGATCGCGGAGGCGTCCCAGAACCTCACCGACCCTCGCGCCGCTCTTCGATGAGGGCCTTCATGGCAGACGCGTTGCCCTTCGGGCGTGGAGGCTGGTCGGCGAAAAGGGACCGCGGCACAGTGGTGCGGCTTGGCCGTACCACGCCCTCCCGGATGAGCCGCGCCAGTCGACCATCATCTCCCGCCCTCAGCCCAGTGGTCACGGGCTCAAGGCGTGCCACCGGGCGTCCGCGATCGACGATCAGCACCGGCGAGCCCCCCTTGAGACCATCGATCAAGGCGCGAAGATTATTCTTGGCTTCGGTTATGCTGGCCTTCTTCATTAGCTCTCTCGATATAGACCTTCAAGATTTAATCGGCGTGCCTCCGCCGCCGCCTCTAGGCGTCGCGTCAGGTCGTCAGCTTCTTGATCGCCTCTTCGGCCGCCAGCTCCTCGCGCGCCCCGGTGGCGCGGCGCTTGAGCTCGACCTTGCCGGCGGCGACGCCACGCGGGCCGATCACCGCCTGCCACGGCAGTCCGATCAGATCCATCGTGGCAAACTTGGCGCCGGCGCTCTCCGTGCGGTCGTCGTACAGCACCGCTTTGCCGGCGGCCTGCAGCTTCGCGTAGAGATCGGCGCAGGCCGCGTCGCACTTGGCGTCGCCCGACCGCAGATTGATCAGGCCGACGTCGAACGGGGCCACGCTATCCGGCCAGATGATGCCGCTATTGTCGTGGCTCGCCTCGATGATGGCGCCGACGAGGCGCGACACGCCGATGCCGTACGAGCCCATCTCGAGCGCGATGGTCTCGCCGTTCGGACCGGCGACGGTCGCCTTCATGGGTGCTGAATATTTCGTGCCGAAATAGAAGATGTGGCCGACCTCGATGCCGCGCGCATCGACCAGCCGGTCGCCGAGCTTGGCCGCCGCGGCGGCGTCGTGCTTCTCGTCGGTCGCGGCGTAGAAAGAGGTGAAGCGGTCGACGGCCGCCTGCATCCCGGCCACGTCGTCGTAGTCGACGTCGACGTTGAGGAAATCCATGTCCAGGAACTGGCGGTCGACATGCACGGCGCTCTCGCCGGTCTCGGCGAGGATCTGGAATTCGTGGCTGAGGTCGCCGCCGATCGGCCCGGTATCGGCGCGCATCGGAATCGCCTTCAGCCCCATGCGGGCGAAGGTGCGCAAATAGGCGACGAACATCTTGTTGTAGGAATGCCGCGCCGCTTTCGCGTCGAGATCGAACGAGTATGCGTCCTTCATCAGGAACTCGCGGCCGCGCATGACGCCGAAGCGCGGGCGCACCTCGTCGCGGAATTTCCACTGGATGTGATAGAGGTTCTTCGGCAGGTCGCGATAGCTCTTGAGCGAGGCGCGGACCACCTCGGTGATCAGCTCCTCGTTGGTCGGGCCGTACAGCATGGGCCGCTCGTGGCGGTCGACGATGCGCAGCATCTCCTTGCCGTAGTCCTCGTAGCGGCCCGATTCCTGCCACAGCTCCGCCGGCTGGATGGTCGGCATCAGGAGCTCCTGCGCGCCGGCGCGGTCCTGCTCCTCGCGCACGATCTGCTCGACCTTCTTCAGCACGCGGAAGCCGAGCGGCAGCCAGGTGTAGATGCCGGCCGCGGACTGGCGGACCATGCCGGCGCGCAGCATCAGGCGGTGCGAGACGATCTGCGCCTCGCTCGGATTCTCGCGCAAGGTGGGCAGGAAGAACTGGGACAGACGCATAGGGCTCCTTGACACGCCGAGGGTGGCGCGCGCGGACTTTAATTGCCTGCGGTTCTTATTGCAAAGCGGTGGCAGACGGCAAAGCGGTGATGTTGCCGACCGCCGACGGTCGAGGATCAGCGCCGCAGCCCGCGCTGCCGGCAGGCCTCGGCGAGCGCCTTCTGCTCGGTATCGCCGATCGGCTGGCCGTTGAAATAGACCCGCTGGCCCTGGTCCGCGATGGTGATCTGGCCGACGCCCACGGCCGGCAGCAGCAGCCGGGAGTCGTTCCGAACCCCGTACTTCCGCAGGTCGGCGTAGACGTCGAAGACGTAGGTCTGCGGCATCTGGACCTGGGGCGGGGTCAGGTCGGCCGGTGCGACCGCCCGGCCGTAGACGTCCACCCCGGGGGTGTAGGTCACGTCCGGCGCCGGGTTGTGGGCGACCAGCTGGCGGCAGTCCTGCTCGCTGATGGCGACCTGCTGGGCGGCCGCCGGGGCTGCGCCCGGAAACGCCAAAAGGACCATGGCGGCGACGATCTTCCGCATATCCAAGTATAGCTCTATTTCAAAAACGCGGCGTTCTGGGGTGTTATATTTGTTTTATACGCATACGAATGAAATAAGTTTCGTGACAGCACGTTTGCGGATGGCTATAGTTTTCTTCCCTAAGGAACAACGCCAAGCAAACGCTGGCACGGACCAAGTTTAGGGAGCTGCGTCTCAAGTCCGGATCGGAAACGATCCGGACTTGTTTCGTTAAGGGCCCCCGCAAGTCCTTGGAATCGCCTATTTTTTAGGCAACCAGGTCAATAGCGGAACCCCTTGGCCGCAAGCCAGGGCGGCTTCAGGCGGGCGATTTTCCGCTGCACCGCGCAGTCCGCCCGGTGCGCGCCGGGCAGATAGCCGATGCTCATCAGGAACTCGCCGACGATCTCACCGCCGGTGAACTTGAAGGTCTGGCCGAAGAGCTTCACCCAGTCGGCCTTGCGGCGCGGATGATGGGCCGCGATCCAAGCGGCGAACGAGCCGTGGCTGTCGGCGAGGGCGCGGATGCGCCGCGCGTTCTCGATCGCGGCGGCGACCTTCAGCCGGTTGCGAACGATGCCGGCGTCGGCGAGCAGGCGGGCCTCGTCCCGGGCCGTGAAGCGCGCCACCTTCGCCACGTCGAAGTTCCGGAACGCCTTCCGGAAGGCGTCGCGCTTCTGCAGCATCAACAGCCACGACAGGCCGGCCTGGTTGATCTCCAGCACCAGCCGCTCGAACAGCTGATTGTCATCGTCCAGCGGAAAGCCGTATTCGGCGTCGTGATACGGCCCGTGGACCGGATGACCCGGTGCGATGTCGCAATAGGTCGAAGCCGCCCCACCCATCTCATGGCTCCCGGAAGGAGATGAACCCGGCGTCGATGAACCAGTAAAGCGCCGCGAAGAGCACGCCGGACACCAGCGTCGTCACGGCGAATTTCAGCACGATGCGCGGCTTTTCCGGCGCGCCCACCTGATGCCCCGGCTGCGGATTGTCGGCCGGCCGGACACCCCATGGCAGCACGGTGAACAGCACCAGCCACCACAACACGACATACACCATGATGCCGGTGGCGAGGCTCATGACGCAAAACTCGACGCGGCTTTGTTCCGAAGAGCCCACCTCACCCGCTCCCGGGGTGCAGGGGGCTTCGCTCCCTGAAAAAGATAAGGGGGCTCGCACCCTCTCCCCCCTAAAGGGCGGAGAGGGTTAGAGGGGTCCCCCCCCTCAAGGGGGGAGGGGCGATTTGAGTGGATCGCCTCCACGTTGCTCACGCCTGCTCGAGCTCGATCAGGGTGCCGCTGAAGTCCTTGGGATGGAGGAACAGCACCGGCTTGTCGTGGGCACCGGTCTTCGGCTCGCCGTCGCCGATGACGCGCGCGCCTTTGCGCTTCAGCGCATCGCGCGCCGCATAGATGTCGTCGACCTCGTAGCACACGTGGTGCATGCCGCCGGACGGATGATCGGCCAGGAACCGGGCAATCGGCGAGCGCTCGCCGAGCGGATGCAGGAGCTCGATCTTGGTGTTCGGCAGCTCGACGAACACGGTGGTGACGCCGTGCGCCGGCAGATCGACGGGCGGCGAGACCTTGGCGCCGAGCGTGTTGCGATACGTCGCCGCCGCCGCGGCCAGATCCGGGACCACGATGGCGACGTGATTGAGGCGTCCGATCATTGACCCTCTCCGCCCTTTAGGGGGAGCGGCAAGTACGCTCCGTTTCTTCCTTCGTCATTCCCGCGAAAGCGGAAATCCATGGTTCAGCGGCACGATGGATGCCCGCCTTCGCGGGCATGACGGAAAAGAAAACGTTCGTCGCAACCATCACGAGATATTAAACCCGCACCAGGTGGACGTCGACGACGGGGCGGCCGGGGCGGCGCTCGCGGATCGCCTGGCGGACGGCGCGGCGTACCGAATCCTCGACCCGCTCGTCATCGGCGTCGCGTCCGGCCTTGGCGACGCCCTCTTCGATCGCGGCGACGATCTCGCTGGCAAAATCGAGATCGGCTTCGGGATCGAGCAGGCCGGGGGCCGAGATCTTGGGCGTGGTCGCCAGCCGCCCCTTGCGGTCGAGCACCACCGTGGCGACCACCGCCCCGTTCCACATCAGGCGCGTGCGGCCGCGCAGCACCGAGCCGCCGACCGGCAGCAGGCGGTCGCCGTCGGCGGCGAGACGGCCGGCCGGGACGTGGTCCACGATCTCCGGCCCGTCGGGCGCCAGGCGGATCAGGGTGCCGTTCTCCGGCACCAGCGCGTATGGCACCTGGCAGGCCTTGGCCAGCTCGGCATGGGCCTGCATGTGGCGCTGCTCGCCATGCACCGGGATCGCGATGCGCGGCCGCACCCATTGGTACATGCGCGTGAGCTCGCCGCGCGCCGGGTGGCCGGACACATGGATCAACGGATGCGTGTCGTCGGTGATGATCTCGGCGCCGAGCCGCGCGAGCGCGTTCTGCAGCCGCAGAATGTTGCGCTCGTTGCCGGGAATGACGCGCGAGGAGAAAATCACCGTGTCGCCGCGCTCCAGAACCACGTGCGGATGCTCGTCCGCGGCGATCCGCGAGAGGGCCGCCCGCGCCTCGCCCTGGCTGCCGGTGCAGATCATGACCACCTTGTCACGCGGCAGGAATCCGGCGTCGCGCTCGTCGACGAACTGCGGCAGGTCCTGCAGGTAGCCGGTCTCCTTGGCCGCGTCGTGGATGCGCCAGAGCGAGCGGCCGACCAGGGCGCAGTGCCGGCCGTGTTGGGCCGCGGCGACGGCGATCGACTCCACCCGCGCCACGTTCGAGGCGAAGCATCCGACGGCGACGCGGCCCTGGCAGCGTCCGATCACCTCGATCAGCGTCTCGCGGACGGTCGCCTCGGAGCCCGATTCGCCGGGGCGCATGGCGTTGGTGGAGTCGCCGATCATCGCCAGCACGCCATCGTCGCCGATGGCGCGCAGCTTCGCATCGTCGGTCAGGTCGCCGATCAGCGGCTCGGGATCGATCTTCCAGTCGCCGGTGTGGAACACCGCACCGGCGGGGGTGCGGATCGCCAGCCCGTTGGGCTCCAGGATCGAGTGCGTGAGGGTCACCATCTCGAGATCGAACGGGCCGACGTTGAAGCGGCCGCCCAACGGCACCTCGGTGATCTCGACCTCGCCGGCAAAATCGGTCTCCTCCAGCTTGCGGCGGAGGAACGCGGCGGTGAACGGCGTCGCCCAGATCGGGCAGCGCAGCTGCGGCCACAGATACTGCACGGCGCCGATATGGTCTTCGTGCGCGTGGGTCAGCACCAGGCCGACCAGCTGGTCGCGGCGTTCGACGATGAATTGCGGGTCGGGCATCATCACCTCGACCCCGGGCACGCCGTCGTCGGCGAAGGTGACGCCGAGATCGACCATCAGCCACTTGCCGCCATATTCGTAGAGATTGAGATTCATCCCGATCTCGCCCGAGCCGCCGAGCGGCAGGAAATGCAGATAGGGACCCCGACCGGACCGCGCAGGACCGGACGGACGGGAGGCGTCGGCGCTCATGTCGGGGCTGCGCTGGGCCGGTTGAGCTTGTAGATGTCGACGAGTCCCTTGAGCGTCAGGTCGATATCGACGTGCTGGATGCACGGCGTCGCATCGGCGACCAGCGGCACCAGGCCGCCGGTGCCGATCACGGTCATCTTGCGCCCCCACTCGGCTTCGATGCGGCTGACCAGCCCTTCGATCAGGCCGATATAGCCCCAGAAGATTCCGGTCTGCATGGCGCCGACGGTGGTCTTGCCGATCACCTGGGCCGGGCGGCGGATCTCGATGCGCGGCAGCTTGGCCGCCCCCATATAGAGGGCTTCGAATGCCAGATTGATGCCGGGGGCGATGGCGCCGCCGCAGTAATTGCCGGCCTCGTCGATGACGTCGAACGTGGTCGCGGTGCCGAGATCGACGACGATTCCGGGCATCTTGTAGCGGTTGCGGGCCCCGGCGGCATTGGCGAGACGATCGGCACCGGCCTCCTCCGGCCGGTCGAGCTTCACCTGAAATCCGATCTTGACCGCCAGATCGCCGACCGCGACCGGCTCGCTCTTGAAATAGCGGCGGCACAGCGACACCAGGTTGAAGCTCGCCTGCGGCACGACATTCGACAGGACCACGCCGTCGATGTCGGCGAATTTCAGGCCTTCCAAGGCCATCAGATGCGTGAGCCACACCGCGTATTCATCGGCGGTCCGCCGGGGATCGGTCGAGATCCGCCACGCGGCGCGCCTGGTCTCGCCGTCGAAGGCGCCGAACACCGTGTTGGTGTTGTTCGAGTTGATGACCAGCAGCACGCGCGATTCCGATCCGAAATGGCCTAGCCGAAGCGGCCTAGCCGAAGAACACGTCGCCGGCGGTGATCCGCCGGACGTCGCCGCCCGGCGTCTCCGGCCCGAGAAGGAGGGCGCCGTCGGCGTCGAGGTCGATGAATGTGCCCTGCAGCGTCGACTTCGGCAACCGGACCGTGACCCGGCCGCCACGCCCCTTGGCGCGGGCCAGCCAAGCCAGGCGGATCGGCGCAAACCCCTCAGCCTGCCAGCGCGTTGTCCAATCGAGGAAATCGGCCGTAAAACCCGCCAGGAGGGCCTCGACCGCAACACCGTCCTGCTCCGACAATGCGGCGGCCGGAAGCTCGGTTCCCGCAGGCGCCGTGGCGACGTTCACGCCCAGGCCCAGCACCAGCCAGTCGAGCGCCGCGGCGTCGCTCTCCGCCTCGATCAGGATACCGGCGAGCTTCCGTCCGCCGAGCAAAACGTCGTTCGGCCATTTGAACGCCAAGTCCAGGCCGGGGGCGAGTCGGTCCAGGGCCGCGGCCAGCGCCAGGGCCGCGACGAAACCGAGCTCGGCGGCGCGGCCAGCCGGGCAGCCCGGCCGCAGGATCAGCGACAGGTAGAGGTTGCCTTCGGGCGAGATCCAGGTGCGGCCGCTCCGCCCCTTCCCCGCCGTCTGGGTCCGCGCCCACACCAGGGTCTTGTCGGCGGCACCGGCGCGCGCCAGGCGCTTGGCCTCTTCATTGGTGCTGCCGATGCTGTCGAGTGCGCTCAGCCGATAGGACGGCGGGAGGGTGATGTTGTTGTTCGTCACAGAATTTCCAGCCGGCATCGCGCTGACTCCCACCCCCCACCCTACCCTCCCCCGCAAGGGGGAGGGATTTCGATCATGCTTGCTGCCCTGGATCCCCGCCTTCGCGGGGATGACACGAGCATGCGAGGCGCATGCTCGTGTCAATTCTGAAACAGGGCGGCGGCGGCGACGGTGGCGGCGCCGATCAGCGGCGCCGGGTAGACGAAGAACAGCAGGGTGAACAGGGTGCCGATCGCCAGCACCGTGCCGAGCTTGCCGCCGATCGGCCGATCGAACGTGGTCGCCGGGTCGTCGAAATACATCAGCTTGACGATGCGCAGGTAATAAAAGGCGCTCACCACGCTGGTCAGCACGCCGATCACGGCCAGGATGTAGAGCCCGGCGGCGATGGCGGCCAGGAACACGTAGAGCTTGCCGAAGAACCCGGCGAGCGGCGGAACGGCGGCCATCGAGAACATGGCGACCGCGAGCGCCGCCGCCACCACCGGCTGCGTCTTCGCAAGCCCGGCGAGATCGCCGATCTCCTCGATCATCTGGCCGTTGCGGCGCATGCACAGGATCACCGCGAACGTGGCGAGGTTCATGAACAGATAGATCGCCATGTAGATGAGCACGCCGCGCACGCCGTTCTCGTCGCCGGCGGCGAGACCGACCAGGGCGTAGCCGATATGCCCGATCGAGCTGTAGGCCATCAGCCGCTTGATGTTGGTCTGGTTGATCGCGGCAAAGGCGCCGAGCAGCATCGACAGGACCGAGGTCACGATCACGATCTGCTGCCACTCGCCGACAATGGTGCCGAAGGGCTGGATCAGCACCCGCACCAGGAGCGCCACGGCGGCGATCTTGGGCGCGATCGAGAAGAACGCGGTCACCGGCGTCGGCGCCCCCTGGTACACGTCCGGCGCCCACATATGGAAGGGCGCCGCCGAGATCTTGAACGCCAGGGCCGCGGCAACGAACACCAGGCCGAAGATCAAGCCCAGCGGCGGATCGGCCGCCTGGTCGGCAACGATGGCCGCCAACGGCTGGAACGACGTGGTCCCGGCGAAGCCGTAGACCAGCGAGGCGCCGTAGAGCAGCATGCCCGATGCGAGCGCGCCGAGGACGAAATACTTGAGGCCGGCCTCGGTGGAGAGCGCGTGATCGCGCCGGAACGACGCGACGACGTAGAGCGCCAGGCTCTGCAGCTCGAGGCCCAGGTACAGCGCGATCAAGTCGTTCGCCGAGACCATCAGCATCATGCCGAGGGTCGCGAACAGGATCAGCACCGCGTACTCGAAGCGGCCCATGTCCTCGCGCTCGTTGTAGTCGATGGAGATGATCAGGGTCAGCGCCGAGCCGATCAGGATCAGGATCTTCGAAAACCCGGAAAAGGCGTCGCTGACGAACATGTCCGAGAACGTGTAGATGCGCTCGACCGAGCCGCCCGCCACCAGGACGCCGGCGATCGCCAGGATCGCAATCGCGATCCAGGACACCAACCGGGCGTTGGCCGCCGCGGCGACGCCGCGGCCGGTGCCCGCCGCCTGGTGCGGCCGCTCGCCCCGGAACACGCCGAACAGGAGCAGCAGCATCGCCGCCACGGCGACGAACAGCTCGGGCAGAGCCGGGCCGAGGAGAATGACGTTGCCGTTGTCGTTCATGGAGTCGTCTCCGCCAGCCGGGGCCGCGCGTCCGGCTTCGCCGGCGGCACGATGGTCTGCGCCGCCTGGTAGCGGCCGACCAGCGCCTCGACCGACGGCGAGAACACATCGAGGAAGGACTTGGGATAGATGCCCATCCACAGCACGACCAAGATCATCGGCGCGAAGATCGCCTTTTCGCGCAAGTTCAGGTCGAGGATGTTCTTGAGATCGTCGCGGACGAGCGGGCCGAAAATCACGCGCCGGTACAGATAGAGCATATAGGCGACACCGAGGATGGTGCCGATGGCGGCGAGGAAGGCGACCCAGGTGTTCACCTGGAACGCGCCGGTCAGCGCCAGGAACTCGCCGACGAAGCCGCTGGTTCCGGGCAGGCCGACCGCGGCAAGCGTGAACACCATGAAGACGAAGGCGTAGACCGGCATGCGGTGGACAAGGCCGCCGTAACGGGCGATCTCGCGGGTGTGCATGCGGTCGTAGATGACGCCGACGATGAGGAATAGGGCGCCGGACACCACGCCGTGGCTGAGCATGTTGAACAAAGCACCCTGCAGGCCCTGCACGGTGCCGGTGAACGTGCCCATCGTGACGAAGCCCATATGCGCCACCGACGAGTAGGCGATGAGCTTCTTCATGTCCTCCTGCACCAGCGCCACCAGCGAGGTATAGACGATGGCGATGACGCTGAGCGCATAGACCAGCGGCGCGAAATAGGCCGAGGCCTCCGGCAGCATCGGCAGCGAAAAGCGCAGGAACCCGTAGGCGCCCATCTTCAGCAGCACGCCGGCGAGGATGACCGAGCCGGCAGTGGGCGCCTCGACATGCGCGTCCGGCAGCCAGGTATGGACCGGCCACATCGGCACCTTGATCGCGAACGAGGCGAAGAACGCCAGCCACAGCCAATACTGCATCGCGGCTGGGATCTGGGTGTTCAGCAAGGTCGGGATGTCGGTGGTCTCGGTGACGTAGTAGATGGCGAGAATCGCCAGCAGCATCAGCACCGAGCCGGCAAACGTGTAGAGGAAGAACTTGAACGCCGAATAGACCCGGCGCGGCCCGCCCCAGATGCCGATGATCAGGAACATCGGGATCAGCACGCCCTCGAAGAACAAGTAGAAGAGAATGAGGTCGAGCGCGCAGAACATCCCGACCATCAGGGTCTCGAGGATCAGGAAGGTGATCATGTATTCGCGCACCCGCACCTGGATCGCCTCCCAGCTGGCGAGGATGCAGAGCGGCGTCAGGAAGGTCGACAGAAGGACGAACCACAGGGAGATCCCGTCGACCCCCATCTGATAGGTGATGCCGAAGGCCGGGATCCAGTCATGGATCTCGACGAACTGGAAGTCGGCGGTCGTGGTGTCGAACTCGAGCCACAGCAGGATCGACAGCGCGAAGACGATCAGCGAGGTCCACAGCGCCGTCATGCGCGCGTTGCGTGCCACCACCTCGGGCGTCCCGCGCACGAAGGCGATGAACACGGCCCCGGCGACGGGCAGGAACGTGACGAGGGACAGGATCGGCCAGTTCGCGGTCATGGCGTCACCCGTGCAACATATACCAGGTGACCAGCAGGACGACGCCGATCAGCATGGCAAACGCGTAGTGATAGATGTAGCCGGTCTGGAGCGCCGCTGCCCGGCGGGCGAGCTTCAGGGTGTTCGCGGCGAGCGCATCGGGCCCCAGGCCGTCGATCACCGCCTCGTCGCCCTTCTTCCAGAAGCCGCGGCCCAAGCCGAACGCCGGGCGCACGAACAGCGCGTCATAAAGCTCGTCGAAATACCACTTGTTGAGCAGGAACTGGTAAAGCCCGGCGAAGCGCTGGGCGAGGCGCGCCGGGATCCGCGGATCGCGGATGTAGAACCCGTAGGCGAGGCCGATGCCGATCAGCCCGACCAGCAGCGGCGCCAATCCGATCCAGCCCGACAGATGATGGGCCGCCTCGATCGAGTTGTGCTGGGGCAGGACCAGGATCGACTCGCGCCAGAATTCGGCCGATTTCTCGCCGACGAAATAATCGTAGCCCAGCCAGCCGGAGAGAATGGCACCCGCCGCCAGGACATAGAGCGGGATCAGCATCACGTTGGGCGACTCATGCACGTGCTCCAGCACGTGCCGGTCGGCGCGCGGCTCGCCGTGGAAGGTCATGAACAAGAGGCGCCAGGAGTAGAACGCCGTGAACAGCGCCGCGACGATGCCGAGCCAGAACGCGTAGAAGCCGACCCCCGAATGGGAGGCGAACGCCGCCTCGAGGATCATGTCCTTCGAGAAATAGCCGGCGAACGGCGGAATGCCGGCGAGTGCGAGGCTGCCGATCCACATCATCGCATAGGTGATCGGGATGCGGTTCCACAAGCCCCCCATCTTGCGCATGTCCTGCTCGCCCCCCATGGCGTGGATGACCGATCCCGAGCCCAGGAACAGCAGCGCCTTGAAGAAGGCATGCGCGGTGAGGTGGAAGATCGCCGCCGCGTAGGCCGACACGCCGGCGGCGAAGAACATGTAGCCGAGCTGCGAGCACGTCGAATACGCGATCACGCGCTTGATGTCGTTCTGCACCAGGCCGACCGAGGCGGCGAAGATCGCGGTCGAGGCGCCGATCACGCAGACCACGGCGAGCGCACCGGGCGCGTATTCGAACATAGGCGACAGCCGCGCCACCATAAACACGCCGGCGGTGACCATGGTCGCGGCATGGATCAGCGCCGAGACCGGCGTCGGCCCTTCCATGGCGTCGGGCAGCCAGGTGTGCAGCGGCACCTGCGCCGACTTGCCCATGGCGCCGACGAACAGCAGAAGGCAGACCAAGGTCAGCGCATGCACGTCCCAGTTCAGGAAGTGGAGACTGAGGTCGACATGGGTCGGGACCGCGGCGAACACCTCATCGAACACCACCGTGCCGAACAGCGTGTAGACGCCGAAAACGCCGAGCAGGAACCCGAAATCGCCGACGCGGTTGACGACGAACGCCTTGATGGCCGCAGCGTTGGCCGACGGGCGGTCGTACCAGAAGCCGATCAGGAGATAGGAGCAGAGCCCCACCCCTTCCCAGCCGAAGAACATCTGCACGAAGTTCGCCGCCGTCACCAGCATCAGCATGCAGAAGGTGAACAGGCTGAGATAGGCCATGAAGCGGGGCACGCCGGGATCGCCGTGCATGTAGCCGACCGAATAGACGTGGATGGCGGTCGAGCAGACGCTGACCACGAACACCATCACCGCCGACAGCGTGTCGAACTTGAACGCCCAGGAGGCCTGCAGGCCGCCCGAATAGACGAAGGGGAAGAGGTCGACCGTGCGGTCCTGTCCCTGCAGCGCCACCTGATGGAAGACCGCGATCGAAAGCAGCGCCGACACGCCCATGCACAGGCAGGTGGCGAGCTGCGCCGCGCGGTCGCGGGTGTGGCCGGCCGGCATGGTGGCCAGGAACAGCCCGGCCAGCATCGAGCCCACCAGGGGCATGAGGACGACAGCGGAGTACATAAGCGAGCCTCAGCCCTTCATCAGGTTGATGTCTTCGACCGCGATCGTGCCGCGGTTGCGGAAATAGACGACGAGGATGGCGAGGCCGATCGCCGCCTCGGCCGCGGCGACGGTGAGGACGATCATCGCGAACACCTGACCGACGAGGTCGCCGAGATGGGTCGAGAACGCGACCAGGTTGATGTTGACGGCGAGCAGGATCAGCTCGATCGACATCAGGATGATGATCACGTTCTTGCGGTTGAGGAAGATGCCGAAGATGCCGAGCGTGAACACGATCGCCGCGACGGTCAGGTAATGGCCGAGGCCGATGGTCATGACACGCCCTCGCGCGACGGCACCTTGACCACGGCGATGCTGTCCTCACGCGTCCGGCCGACCTGGCGGCTGATCACCTGGCGGCGCACGCCGGCGCGCTGGCGGAGCGTCAGCACGATGGCGCCGATCATGGCGACGAGCAGCACCAGCCCCGCGACCTGGAAGAGATAGACGTAGTCGGTGTAGAGCACGAGCCCCAGCGCGTGGGTGTTGGTGATCTGGCGCGGATCGGGGATCGGCACCTGGGTCGCCGACGCCGCTTCGGGGGCGAAGGTCCAGGCGCCGGCGACCAGCGCCAGCTCGGCGAACAGGATCAGCCCGACCAGGCCGCCGATCGGCAGATAGCGCATGAAGCCGCTGCGCAGCTCCGCGAAATCGACGTCGAGCATCATGACGACGAACAGGAACAGCACCGCGACCGCGCCGACATAGACGATGATGAGGACCATCGCCAGGAACTCGGCCCCCATGAGCACGAACAGCCCCGCGGCGTTGAAGAACGCGAGGATGAGGAACAGCACCGAGTGCACCGGATTGCGCGCGGCGATCACCAGTGCCGCCGAGGCGACCAGGATGGCCGAGAACAGATAGAAACAGATGGTGGCGATCAGCACGGGAGACCCTCACCCTCCCACGGCTCACGCCGTGGGCTCCTCCCTCTCCCGCCGGGCGGGAGAGGGGCTTTTAGATCCGGTTGCGTTGCACTCATTCCCCCGCCCCGCTCAGCGATACGGTGCGTCGGTCGCGAGGTTGGCCGCGATCTCGGCCTCCCAGCGGTCGCCGTTCGCGAGCAGCTTGTCCTTGTCGTACATGAGCTCCTCGCGGGTCTCGGTAGCAAACTCGAAATTGGGCCCCTCGACGATCGCGTCCACCGGGCAGGCCTCCTGGCAGAGCCCGCAATAGATGCACTTGGTCATGTCGATGTCGTAGCGGGTGGTGCGCCGGCTACCGTCGGCGCGCGGCTCGGCCTCGATGGTGATGGCGAGAGCCGGACAGACGGCTTCGCACAGCTTGCACGCGATGCAGCGCTCCTCGCCGTTCGAGTAGCGGCGCAGCGCGTGTTCGCCGCGAAAGCGCGGGCTGAGCGGCCCCTTCTCGTGGGGATAGTTCAGCGTCACCGTCGGCTTGAAGAAGTATTTGAGCGTGAGCGCCAGCCCCGAGACGATCTCGGTGAGCAGCAGCCGCGACCCTGATGTCATCATCGCCATGGTCATCCATCCCCGGCGGCACAGCCGCCGCACATCCTTCAGCTATGGGGCGCCCAGCCAAACGCCATGAGAACGCCGGCGGTCAGCACGACCCAGATCAGCGAAAACGGCAGGAACACCTTCCAGCCGAGCCGCATCAGCTGGTCGTAGCGGTAGCGCGGCAGGGTCGCGCGGACCCACAGGAACACGAACAGGCAGAACGCGATCTTGAGCGCGAACCACACCGGCCCCGGGATCCAGTTGAACGGGGCGATGTCGAACGGCGGCAGCCAGCCGCCGAGGAACAGGATCGAGGTCATGCCGCTCATCAGGATCATGGCGCTGTACTCGCCGAGGAAGAACAGCGCGAACGCCATCGACGAGTATTCGACGAAGTAGCCGGCGACGATCTCGGACTCGCCCTCCGGCAGATCGAACGGCGAGCGGTTCGTCTCGGCGAGCGCCGAGACGAAGAAGATGACGAACATCGGGAACAGCGGGATGAAGAACCACACCGTCTTCTGCGCCAGCACGATCTGGGTCAGGTTCAGCGAGCCGACGCAGAGCAGGACCGTGATCATCACGAAGCCGATCGAGACCTCGTACGACACCATCTGCGCCGCCGAGCGAAGCGCGCCGAGGAAGGCGTATTTCGAGTTGCTCGCCCAGCCGGCCATGATGATGCCGTACACGCCCATCGACGAGATTGCGAAGAGATAGAGGATGCCAACATTGATGTCGGCCACCACGACGCCGACGTCGAACGGAATCACCGCCCAGGCGACAAGGCTGAGCACGAAGGTGACGATCGGGGCGATGATGAACACGCCGCGATTGGCGCCGCTCGGGATGATGGTCTCCTTGAGCAGCAGCTTGAGGCCGTCGGCGAAGGGCTGCAGCAGCCCGAACGGGCCGACGACGTTCGGCCCCTTCCGGAGTTGGATCGCCGCGATCACCTTGCGCTCGGCCAGGGTGAGGAAGGCGACGCAGATCAACAGCGGCACGATGATCGCCAGCACCTGGCCGACGATGATCGCGACCGGGATCCCGTAGCCGTAGACGAACTCATCCATGGGTGCCGGTCTTCCCCGCGGGCGCCCCGTAGCTGGCGGTGCACTTCGCCATCGTCTCGGAGACGCGGCTGATCGGATCGGTCATGTAGAAATTCCGGATCGGGCTCACGAAGGGGGCGGCGGCCACCGGCCCCTCCACCCCGAAGGCGCCGAACGGGGCCGCGTCCGGCGGCGCGTCGACGCGGCTGAACAGCCGGTTGGTCTCGATCAGCCGGGCGCGGAGCTGCAGCAGCGTGTCATAGGGGAGCTTGCGGCCCATGGCTTCGGACAGGGCGCGCAGGATCTTCCAGTCCTCGCGCGCTTCGCCGGGCGGGAACACGGCGAGGCGGGTGCGCTGCACCCGGCCTTCAGTGTTGACGTAGGTCCCGGACTTCTCGGTGTAGGCAGCACCGGGCAGGATCACGTCGGCGCGATGAGCACCCTTGTCGCCGTGATGGCCCTGATAGATGACAAAGGCGCTGCCGAGCTTCGCGGTGTCGATCTCGTCGGCGCCGAGCAGATACACGGCCTCGATCTCACCCTTCGACGCGCCGTCGAGGATGCCCGCGACGTCGCGGCCGCCTGAAGCCGGCACAAAGCCGAGGTCGAGGCCGCCGACCCGCGCCGCCGCGGTGTGCAGCACGTTGAAGCCGTTCCAGCCGTCCTTCACGAGACCGAAATTGGCGGCGACCTGGCGGGCCAGCGCCAGCACGGCCGCCCCGTCGGGACGGGCGAGAGCGCCCTGCCCCACGATCAGCATCGGCGCCTTGGCGCCCTTCAGCACCTCGGCAAACGGATGGTTGCCGGCGGCGATCTCGGCCAGGGTCTGCGGTCCGGCGCCGAGATATTCCGTCTTGTAGGTCAGGTCGAGCTGCGGCCCGACCACGCCGATCCGGAACCGGCCGGCGAGATAGCGCCTGCGGATGCGCGCGTTCAGGACCGGCGCCTCCCAGCGCGGGTTGGTGCCGATCAAGAGCAGCGCATCCGCCTTGTCGATGCCGGCGATGGTGGTGTTGAACAGATAGGCGCCGCGCGGCGCCGGCGGGAGCTTGGCGCCGTCCTGGCGGCAGTCGAAATGCGGCGAGCCCAGCGCCTGCATCAGGTCCTTCAGCGCCAGCATCGATTCCGCGCAGGCGAGATCGCCGGCGATCGCCGCGATGCGGTTGCCGGCGACGCCGCTCAGGCGCTGGGCGATCGCGGCAAACGCCTCGGCCCAGCTCGCCGGCTGCAGCTTGCCCTGCTTGCGCACATAGGGGCGGTCGAGCCGCTGACGCTTCAACCCGTCGCAGGCGAAGCGCGTCTTGTCGGAGATCCACTCCTCGTTGACCGCCTCGTTCAGCCGCGGCAGCACGCGCAGGACTTCGGGCCCCCGGGAGTCGACGCGGATGTTCGCGCCGACGGCGTCGAGCACGTCGACCGATTCCGTCTTGCGCAGCTCCCATGGGCGCGCCACGAACTCGTACGGCTTGGAGGTCAGCGCCCCCACCGGGCACAGATCGATGATGTTGCCGGACAGCTCGGAGCTCAGCGCCTTGTGGACGTAAGTCGTGATCTCCATGTTCTCGCCGCGGCCGGTGGCGCCGAGCTCCTCGACGCCGGCGATCTCGGTCGCGAACCGCACGCAGCGCGTGCAGTGGATGCACCGGTTCATCGACGTCTTCACCAGCGGGCCGAAATCCTTGTCCGGCACCGCGCGTTTGTTCTCCTTGAAGCGGCCGCGGTCGAAGCCGTAGGCCATCGCCTCGTCCTGCAGGTCGCATTCGCCGCCCTGGTCGCAGATCGGGCAGTCGAGCGGATGGTTGATGAGCAGGAACTCCATCACGCCCTTGCGCGCCTTCTTGGTCATCGGCGAATCGGTCTTCACGACCATGCCGTCGCCGACCGGCATCGCGCAGGAGGCCACCGGCTTCGGCGACTTCTCGATCTCGACCAGGCACATCCGGCAATTGCCGGCGATGGACAAGCGTTCGTGGTAGCAGAAGCGCGGGATCTCGACCCCGGCCATCTCGCAGGCCTGCAGCACGGTGATGCCCGCGGGCACCTCGATGGTCTGGCCGTCGATCGTGAGCTTCGGCATGTCCCCTACTCCGCCGCCTGGGCGCCGTAAGCGGCCAGGGCCGCCTCGACGTCGACGCCGTTGATCGTCATGCCCTCGATGCGGCAGTCGCTGATCGTGACACCGGCCAGGTTCGCATCCGAAAATTTCGCAGCGGCGACGTTCGCCTGGCTGACCCGCAACCCCGACAGGTTCACGTCGTCGCAGCGCCAGCCCGACATATTGACGTTGCGGAAGGTGGCGCCCGCGAGGTTCACGTCGTCGAAGACCGAGCCCGACAGGTCGGATTTGGTCGCGGTCAGCCGGTCTTTTACCTGGTTCAGGTCCATGACGATCACTCCGCCGCCTGGCGCACGGCGCGCGAGCGATACTCGGCGATGCGCTTTTCCATCTGCGGCCGGAAATGCCGGATCAGCCCCTGCACCGGCCACACGCCGCCGTCGGCGAGCGCGCAGATGGTGTGGCCCTCGATCTCGCGCGTCACGTCGTCGAGCGTGTCGATCTCCTCGACCGTGGCCTTGCCTTCGACCATGCGCAGCATCACCCGCCACACCCAGCCCATGCCTTCGCGGCAGGGCGTGCACTGGCCGCAGCTCTCGTGCTTGTAGAACTGCGACAGGCGGGCGATCGCCTTGATGATATCGGTCGACTTGTCCATGACGATCACGGCCGCGGTGCCGAGGCCGGACTTCACGTCGCGCAGCGCGTCGAAGTCCATCAGCACCGTGTCGCAGACCGATTTCGGGATGCACGGCGTGGACGAGCCGCCGGGGATCACGGCGAGAAGATTGTCCCACCCGCCGCGCACACCGCCGGCGTGCTTCTCGACGAGCTCCTTGAGCGGGATGCTCATTGCCTCTTCGACGTTGCAGGGCTCGTTCACGTGGCCCTGGATGCAGAAGATCTTGGTGCCGCTGTTCTTCGGCCGGCCGAAGCCGGCGAACCACGCGGCGCCGCGGCGGAGGATTTCCGGCACGACGGCGACGGTCTCGACGTTGTTGACCGTGGTCGGGCAGCCGTAGAGGCCGACCGCCGCCGGGAACGGCGGCTTCAGCCGCGGCTGGCCCTTCTTGCCCTCGAGCGATTCGAGGAGGGCCGTCTCCTCGCCGCAGATATAGGCGCCGGCGCCGCGGTGCAGATACAAATCGAAGTCCCAGCCGGCGCCGCAGGCATTCTTGCCGAGCAGTCCCGCCTCGTAGGCCTGATCGATGGCGGCCTGCAGGCGCTGCGCCTCGTTGTAGAACTCGCCGCGGATATAGATGTAGCCGGCATGGGCGCCCAGGCCGACGCCGGCAATTAGGCAGCCCTCGACCAGCTTGTGCGGATCGTTGCGGATAATGTCGCGGTCCTTGCAGGTGCCGGGCTCGCTCTCGTCGGCATTGACGACGAGGTAGCTCGGCCGGCCATCGCCCGGCTTCTCGGGCGTCGGCTTGGGCATGAACGACCATTTCATGCCGGTCGGAAAGCCGGCCCCGCCGCGCCCGCGCAGGCCCGATTCCTTGACCTCGTTGACGATCCAGTCGCGGCCCTTCTGGATCAGGTCCTTGGTGTTGCTCCAGTCGCCGCGCTTGCGGGCACCGGCCAAGGTCCAGTCGTGCTGGCCGTAGAGATTGGTGAAGATGCGGTCCTTGTCCTGAAGCATCAATCGTCTCCGGCCGCGGGCACGTCGAGCAAGGTGGTCCGGTTCGATTCGGGGGCCGAGCCCAGGCGGCCGGCCATCGAGCCGGGGGCCGGCGGCTTGCCGGCGCGGCAGGCCTCGATCAGGTGCACCGTGGTCTTGGCATCGAGATCCTCGTACACGTCATCGTTCACCTGGATGACCGGCGCGTTCACGCAGCAGCCGAGGCATTCGACTTCGCGCATGGTGAACAGGCCGTCCGGCGTGGTCTCGCCGAAATGGATGCCGAGCTTGTTCTCGCACACACCCACCACCTCGTCCGAGCCGCGCAGCCAGCACGGCGTGGTGGTGCACACCTGGAACAGCCATTTGCCGACCGGCTGCAGATTGAACATGGTGTAGAACGTCGCGACCTCGTAGACGCGGATCGGCGCCATGTCGAGGAGCCCCGCGACGTAATCCATCGCGGCGCGCGGCAGCCAGTTGTCGTTCTGGCGCTGCGCCAGGTCGAGCAGCGGCAGCACCGCACTGGCCTGCTTGCCGGGCGGATATTTGGCGATGAAGTTTTTCGCCGTCGCGAGATTCTCGGGCGTGAAGGCGAAGATCGCCGGCTGTTCGATTTGCGGGCCTGGCGCGCTCACCGGTCCACCTCGCCGAACACGATGTCCATCGACCCGATGATCGCGACCACGTCGGCCAGCATGTGGCCCTTGGACATGAAGTCCATCGCCTGCATGAAGGCGAAGCCGGGGGCGCGGATCTTGCAGCGATAGGGCCGGTTTGTGCCGTCCGACACCAGGTAGACGGCGAACTCCCCCTTCGGCGCCTCGACCGCGGTGTAGGTCTCGCCCGCCGGCACGTGATAGCCCTCGGTGTAGAGCTTGAAGTGATGGATGAGCGCCTCCATCGAGCGCTTCATCTCGGCGCGGGGCGGCGGCGCCACCTTGCGGTCGTTGACGCGCACCGGGCCAGACGGCATCTGCGCCAGCGCCTGGCGGATGATCGACAGGCTCTGCCGCATCTCCTCGACGCGCACGAGGTAGCGGTCGAAGCAGTCGCCGTTCTTGCCGATCGGGATGTCGAATTCCATCTTGTCGTAGACGTCGTAGGGCTGCGCCTTGCGCAGATCCCAGGCGATGCCGGAGCCGCGCAGCATCGGGCCCGAGAAACCCCAATCCTGCGCCTCGGCCGCGGTGACGATGCCGATGTCGACGGTGCGCTGGCGGAAGATGCGGTTCTCGGTGAGCAGCGCCTCGATGTCGTCGATCAGCTTCGGAAACCGGTCGGCCCAGGCGACGATGTCGCCCGCCAGGCCCGGCGGCATGTCCTGGGTGACGCCGCCCGGGCGGAAATAGGCGGCGTGCAGGCGCGCCCCGGAGACGCGCTCGTAGAACTCCATCAGCTTCTCGCGCTCCTCGAACCCCCAGAGCAGCGGCGTCATGGCGCCGACGTCGAGGGCGAAGGTGGTGATGTTCAGCAGATGGTTCAGGATGCGGGTGATCTCGGCGAACAGCACCCGGATGTACTGGGCGCGCAGGGGCGCCTCGATGCCGAGCAGCTTCTCGACCGCCAGCGCGAAAGCGTGCTCCTGGCACATCGGCGACACGTAATCGAGCCGGTCGAAATATGGCACCGCCTGGAGATACGTCTTGTACTCGATCAGCTTCTCGGTGCCGCGGTGGAGAAGCCCGATATGCGGATCGGCGCGCTCGACGATCTCGCCGTCCATCTCGAGCACCAGGCGCAGCACGCCGTGGGCCGCCGGATGCTGCGGCCCGAAATTCATCGAAAAATTCTTGAGCTGGACTTCTGCCATGGTCAGGACCTGCCCGGCGACGATGCCGGCGGGGTTGAAACGACGTTGGGCGGCGGCGGAACCGGGGCCGCGGGCGGCTGGCCCACCGGAGGCTGATGGGCCGGCGGCTGCACAGCCTTCTCGTCGCCCGGCAATTCGCGGGTCATGCCTTCCCAGGGCGACAGGAAATCGAAGGTGCGGAAGTCCTGGGTGAGCTTCACCGGCTCGTAGACGACGCGCTTCTGCTCCTGGTCGTAGCGCACCTCGACATAGCCGGTCAGCGGGAAGTCCTTGCGCAGCGGATGCCCCTCGAACCCGTAGTCCGTGAGGATGCGCCGAAGGTCGGGATGGTCGGAGAAGAAGATGCCGTAGAGATCCCAGGCCTCGCGCTCGAACCACCCGGCGGCGCTGAACACGCCGGTGAGCGAGGGGACGGGGGTCACCTCGTCGGTCAGCACCTTCACGCGGACGCGCCGGTTGTGCTTGAGGCTGAGCAGATTGTAGACGACCTCGAAGCGCTGCTCGCGATCCGGATAGTCGACGCCGCAGATGTCGAGCAGGACCTTGAACAGGCAGGACGGATCGTCGCGCAGCCAGGTCATCACCTTGACGATCGCCGAGCCGCGCACGGTGACGATCGGCTCGCCCAGCACCGTGTCGCAGCCGAGCACGTCCTGCGGGAACGCCGCCATGATGCGGTCGCCCTGCTCTTTCGAGGCCTTGATCTCGTCAGCGGACGGAATGGGCATTCGCGATGACTAAAGGAAGACGCTGGTTAGCGCACGATGCTGGTGGTGCGGCGAATCTTCTTCTGGAGCTGCAGGATTCCATACAGCAGCGCCTCGGCGGTGGGCGGGCAGCCGGGCACGTAGACGTCCACCGGGACGATGCGGTCGCAGCCGCGCACGACCGAATACGAATAGTGGTAATAGCCCCCGCCGTTGGCGCAGGAGCCCATGGAGAGCACCCAGCGCGGCTCGGCCATCTGGTCGTAAACCTTGCGCAGCGCCGGCGCCATCTTGTTGCACAAGGTGCCGGCGACGATCATCACGTCCGATTGGCGCGGGCTCGGCCGGAACACCATGCCGAAGCGGTCGAGGTCGTAGCGGCTGGCGGCGGTGTGCATCATCTCGACCGCGCAGCAAGCGAGGCCGAAGGTCATCGGCCACAGGCTGCCCGAGCGCGCCCAGCCGACGAGCTTGTCGAGCTGCGCCACGACGAAGCCCTTGTCGGTGAACTCGTCGCTGACGGCCCGCAGGAGCCCGTCATGCTTCGGGCCCGGCGGCAGCGGCGCGGTCGGGGTCGCGATCACTCCCATTCGAGGGCTCCCTTCCGCCACTCATAGGCGAAGCCGACGGTCAGCACGCCGAGAAAGATGACCATCGACCAGAAACCGAACATGCCGATGTCGCCCAGCGTCACCGCCCACGGGAACAGGAACGCGACCTCGAGGTCGAAGATGATGAACAGGATCGCGACCAGATAGTAGCGCACGTCGAATTTGCGCCGCGCATCCTCGAACGCCTCGAACCCGCACTCATAGGCCGACAGTTTCTCGGAATCCGGCTTCTGGCGCGCAGCGATCAGCGACACGACGACCATCGCCGCCGACAGCACGGTCGCGATCCCCAGAAAGATAAGGATCGGGAGGTATTCCCGAAGCATGGCGATCTGGCTTTCCATCTGAAACCCCGTCTCGAGGCGTCGGGCGCAAGCGGCGGTCCCCGCGCGCTGTCCGACTCCCGCATTGCCGGCCGGCAGTCTAGCGACCGAGCGAACACAAGAAAAGCAAAGGTTTAGCGTCAGATACCGCGTCCAACGCCGCACCGGAAACTGGCTCTATGGCGGTGCAATATAGCCCCCGGGCGCGGCCTCGCAAGGGCCATGACGTGCACGTTTTCCGGAGAGATTGTCAGAAGTTAATGGCGCGAGCGACGGGACTTGAACCCGCGGCCTCCGGCGTGACAGGCCGGCGCTCTAACCAACTGAGCTACGCCCGCGCGATTAGGAACGGAGGGTGTACAGGTGGGCACTCCGCCCGTCAAGGAGAAGGACCGGCGGGTTGCTGGTCGACGCCGGCCTCGACGCCGAGCCACGCCAGCGCCTCCTCCAGCCGCTCGCAGACGGTGACCTTGAGGTTGCGCTCGACCAACAGCCGCATGCCGTAGCGGGCGGGATGGATGAGCGGCGGCGTGCCCACGACCGCGGTTCGAAATCCGATCTTTCGGCCTTCGATGAGCGCATTGATGCGCGGCTGAAGCGCGAAGGACACCATTTCGAACCTCTCGCGGAGCGTCGGGTCGCCGGTCACCCCCTGACAGTCGATCAGGAGATTGAGGAGCCGGTGCCGTTGACCGGCGCTCACAATCGCCGCGAGGACCCGTTTCATCTCCTCGGCGGCATATTCGCCGGTCACCGTGGCGTGGAGATAGGTCGGCATCGGGTGAAGGTCGAGCGTCACGCTCACGAGAGCGGCCTCATTCCCCGGTTGCGGCCGCCTGCCGCTCCGGGAAGAGCCTCAGCAACCCCTCGCGCGTGGCCGGAGCCACGCCGCGCTCGGTGATCAGGCCGGTGACCAGGCGCGCCGGCGTCACGTCGAAGCCGTAATTCGCCGCCGGGCTGCCGGGGGCCGTGATCTCGACCGTCGCGACCGTGCCGTCGGCCGCCCGGCCGGTCATGCGCGTCACCTCGGCGGCGTCGCGCTCCTCGATCGGGATCTCGCGGACACCGTCGCTGATCGTCCAGTCGATGGTCGGGCTCGGCAGGGCGACGTAGAACGGCACGCCGTTGTCGCGCGCGGCGAGCGCCTTCAGGTAGGTGCCGATCTTGTTGCACACGTCGCCGCCCGCGGTGACTCGGTCCGTGCCGACGATGCACATGTCGACCTTGCCGTGCTGCATCAGATGGCCGCCGGCGTTGTCGACGATGATCGTATGCGGAACGCCGTGCCGGCCGAGCTCCCACGCGGTGAGCGAGGCGCCCTGGTTGCGCGGCCGCGTCTCGTCGACCCAGACATGCAGCGGAATGCCGGAATCGTGCGCCATATAGATCGGCGCCAGCGCCGTGCCCCAGTCCACCGTGGCGAGCCAACCCGCATTGCAATGGGTCAAGATGTTCAACCGCTGGGTTCGGCCGCGCCCGTCCGCGATGCCGCGGATGACGGCGAGCCCGTTCTCGCCGATCGCATGGTTGATCGCCACGTCTTCATCGCAGATCTCGCCGGCGCGACTCCACGCCACGTCCGGCCGCGACGCGGGCGACAGGCGCTTGAGGCGCTGACGCATGGCGTCCAGCGCCCAGCGCAGGTTGATCGCTGTCGGCCGGGTCGCCAGCAGCGTGTCATAGGTGTCGGTCAGCGCCGCGTCGGACGCATCCTGCCGCATGGCGAGCGCCACGCCGTAGGCGGCGGTGGCGCCGATCAAGGGCGCTCCCCGCACCTGCATGGATTTGATGGCATGCGCCGCCTCGGCCATGGTCGTCAGGCGCAGAAGCGCAAATTGGTGCGGCAGCTTGGTCTGGTCGATGATCTCGACCGTCCGGCCGTCGGCGGCGGCCCAGATGCTGCGATAGTGTTTCCCGTCGACTTTCATGGCGTTGTCCTGATGCGGCGTCGGGCGGAGTTTAACGCAGGCTTGCCCTGCATATAAGTTCCGATTACACATCGAACCGGGGCCCGGTCGCGGGGTTTTACTCATTTCGAGCGGTCAAAATGAGCAGACGAAACGATGTTCTCACTCTCCTTGCGGTTGTGACGGGGCTTCTGCTCGCCGTCCCAGAGGCCGGCGCGCAGCCGGCAGCACCGCCCAATACGCTCACCTTCCAGTGGGCGCCCGGTCTCGAAGTCCACAACCAGGCGTATCGCGAGCCGTCGATCGGCGTCAAAGAGGACGGCTGGTTCGGCGGCGGGACCTTGGACGCGCGGGCGGTCTACAACGGCTGGCAGCTCCGGGGCGAAGGGCTGCTCGCATATGGCCGGATGGACTACTCGGGCAGCGGCACGGTCAACGGCATCGATGACCTGGAAGTGGAGTTGCGCGTGCTGGGCGCCTATGCGATCCGCCTGGATGCGCAAGGCGACGAAATCACGCCCTATGCCGGGTACGGCTATCGCGTCCTCGAAGATTATCTCGGCGGCAAGACCACCTCGACCGGCGCCCGCGGCTACGACCGGCAGTCGCAATACCATTACATCCCGATGGGACTCGAAGCCCGCCTGGGCCTGGCACCCGGCTGGAGCGTGAAGCCGCGGGCCGAGTACGACTACTTCATCCGCGGCTACCAGGACAGCTACCTGTCGCAGGCCATCGCCGGTCTGCAGGACGTCCGCAACACCCAGACCTCCGGCTACGGCGTGCGCGGTTCGCTCACGCTGCAGACGAATTTCGGCCCGACGCCGGTCGAGTTCGGTCCGTTCGTCCGCTACTGGAAGATCCAGCAGTCGGACACCCAGCCGGTGATCTTCCGCGGCGTGACGGTCGCCGGCGGCTTCGAGCCGGCCAACCACACCACCGAGATCGGGTTCGGATTCAAAGTCTGGTTCTGAGCGGACAGTCAGGGAGCACCGGCCGCGCCTCGGGCCGGCCGGTGCCACGCCGCAAGGCTGGTGGGCGGTGAGGGTTTCGAACCCCCGACCCTCTCGGTGTAAACGAGATGCTCTACCGCTGAGCTAACCGCCCGCGGGATTCTTATAGCAGAAAGCCTGGATCCCGGGTCGCGCCGCATCGGAATGCGGCTCGCCCGGGATGACGCGCGAAGCGCCCGTCAATTCACGGCGTCTTTCAGGGCCTTGCCGGCCTTGAACTTCGGCAGCTTGATGGCCTTGATGTTGATGGTCGCGCCGGTGCGGGGGTCGCGCCCCTTACTCGCCTTGCGGTTGCGCACGTAAAACGCGCCGAAGCCGACCAGGCGCACCTCGGTTCCCTTCTTCAGCGCCCTGGTGATGACGTCGAGCATCGCCTCGACCGCTTCGATGGCATCCGTCTTCGACATCTCCGTCCTCAGCGCGACCGCCGCCGCCAAATCAATCTTGTTCACGGACCGGGATCCCCCTTGCGAACTGCAGGCGACGCGGCTGTGAGCGCCGTCGTTCACCCGAACGCTTCGAATTTCCGCTGCACGAAAAATTTTGTCAATCGCGGGGCCGGTGAGTTGCGTGGATAATTTTTTTAAGAACTTTTCCGTGCAGCGCGCGGGCACGGCCTCGCCACAAACAAAAACGCCTCCGGTCCAAAGACCGGAGGCGTTGATTGCTGCGACCGATCGCGTCAGTGCGTGATGACGCCGCCGGCCTCCTCGCCGTCGTCGCGCGGCTTGCGCGGCACCTCGTCGACATCCGGCGGCTCGATCCACTCGATCGGCGTCGGCTTGCGGACCAGACCGTGCTCGATCACCTCGTCCACCGTGTTCACGGGGATGATGTTCAGCCCCTTCTTCACGTTGTCGGGGATCTCGGCCAAGTCCTTCTCGTTCTCCTTCGGGATCAGCACATTCTTTAGCCCGCTATGCAGGGCCGCGAGCAGCTTCTCCTTGAGACCGCCGATGGGCAGCACGCGGCCGCGCAGCGTGATCTCGCCGGTCATCGCCGTGTCGCGGCGGGCCGGGATGCCGGTCAGCGCCGAGACGATCGCGGTGATCATGCCGACACCCGCCGAGGGGCCGTCCTTCGGGGTGGCGCCCTCGGGCACGTGGATGTGGATGTCGCGCTTGTCGAACAGCGTCGGCTTGATGCCGAACACGGTCGCCCGCGACCGCACGTAGCTCTTCGCCGCCTGCACCGATTCCTGCATCACGTCGCCGAGCTTGCCGGTGATGTTCATCTTGCCGCGGCCGGGCAGAACCACCGCCTCGATCGACAGCAACTCGCCGCCGACCTCGGTCCAGGCCAGGCCGTTGGTGATGCCCACCAGATCCTCGGTCTCGGTCTCGCCCCAGCGGAACTTGCGCACGCCGGCGTATTTGTCGAGGTTGCGCCGGGTGACCGCCACCTTCTTGGTGTCGTCGTCGGTGACCAGCTCCTTGATCGCCTTGCGCGTGAGGTTCGCGATCTCGCGCTCGAGGTTGCGGACGCCGGCTTCACGCGAGTAGTAGCGGATCAGGTCGCGCAGCGCCTCGTCGGTGATCGACCATTCCTCTTTCTTGAGGCCGTGCGCTTCCATCTGTTTGGGGATCAGATGGCGGTGCGCGATCTCGACCTTCTCGTCCTCGGTGTAGCCGGGGATGCGGATGATCTCCATGCGGTCGAGCAGCGGCTGCGGCATGCGCAGCGTGTTCGCTGTGGTGATGAACATCACGTCCGAGAGGTCGTAGTCGACCTCGAGATAGTGGTCGTTGAAGGTCGAGTTCTGCTCGGGATCGAGCACCTCGAGCAGCGCCGACGTCGGGTCGCCGCGCCAGTCGGCGCCCAGCTTGTCCACCTCGTCGAGGAGGAAGAGTGGGTTCGACGACTTCGCCTTCTTCATGCCCTGGATCACCTTGCCGGGCATCGAGCCGATATAGGTCCGGCGGTGGCCGCGAACCTCCGCCTCGTCACGCACGCCGCCCAGCGACATACGCACGAAATTGCGGCCGGTCGCCCGCGCAATCGACTTACCGAGCGACGTCTTGCCGACGCCGGGCGGGCCCACGAGGCACAGGATCGGTCCCTTGATCTTGCTGACGCGCTGCTGGACCGCGAGGTACTCGAGAATCCGCTCCTTGACCTTCTCCAGGCCGTAATGGTCGGTGTTCAGCACCTTCTCGGCGAGCTTGATGTCGTTCTTGATCTTGGTGCGCTTCCTCCATGGAATCGACAGCAGCCAATCCATATAGTTGCGCACGACCGTCGCTTCGGCCGACATCGGGCTCATGGTCTTGAGCTTCTTGAGCTCCGCCACGGCCTTCTCGCGCGCTTCCTTGGAGAGCTTGGTCTTCTTGATCCGCTCCTCGATCTCGGAGGATTCGTCCTTGCCCTCCTCGATCTCGCCGAGCTCCTTCTGGATCGCCTTCAGCTGCTCGTTCAGGTAGTACTCGCGCTGCGTCTTCTCCATCTGGCGCTTGACGCGGCTGCGGATGCGCTTCTCGACCTGGAGAACGCCGATCTCGCTCTCCATGAAGCCGAAGATGCGCTCGAGCCGCTGCGTGACCGTCTCGGTCTCCAGCAGCTCCTGCTTCTCGGGAATCTTGAGCGCCAGGTGCGACGCCACCGTGTCCGCGAGCTTGCCGGGATCTTCGATCTGGTTGATCGAGACCAGCACCTCCGGAGGGATCTTGCGGTTGAGCTTGATGTACTGCTCGAACTGGCCGATCACGGCGCGCGACAGCGCCTCGACCTCGCTCTGGTCGCCCACCTTCTCGCCGATCGGCTCCGCCCAGGCCTGAAAGAAGGATGGGTTATCGGCATACTTGCTGATGCGCGCGCGCGCGCCGCCCTCGACCAGGACCTTGACGGTCTGGTCGGGCAGCTTCAGCAGCTGCAGCACCGTGCCCACCGTGCCGACGGTGTAGATGTCATCCGACGACGGGTCGTCCTGCCCGGCGTTCTTCTGGGTCACCAGAAGGATCTGCTTGTCGTCCTTCATGACGTCTTCGAGGGCACGCACCGACTTCTCGCGGCCAACGAAGAGCGGCACGATCATGTGGGGGAAAACCACGATGTCGCGGAGGGGGAGAACGGGATAGAGCGTGCCGCGGGGTGTCTCAGTCATGGTACCTCGGTGTAGGCTAGGGTCCCGCTCGGAATTTGGCCGATTGGCCAGCGGGACAGGGCGCCCGCAATGGTCAACCACTGATTCGTCGGCGGGGCGCCTTCAAACAGTTAGGTTATGTGGCGTTGCCGCACGGATCGTTCAAGATCCGTGCCGGGGGATCTAGGCGGAGCTTCCGGAAACCGAGTCGCTGCGACGATCCGCATAGATCTGAAGGGGCTTGGCGCGGCCCTCGACGACCTCCTTGTTGATGACCACTTCCTCGACCCCGCTCATGCTCGGCAGGTCGAACATCGTGTCGAGGAGGATGCTCTCCATGATCGAGCGCAGGCCGCGGGCGCCCGTCTTGCGCGCGATCGCACGCCGGGCCACGGAGCGGAGGGCGTCATCCGAGAAGCCGAGCCGCAGGCCCTCCATCTCGAACAGCCGCTGGTACTGTTTGACCAGCGCATTCTTCGGTTTCACCAGGATCTCGACCAGCGCGGCCTCGCTCAGGTCGTTCAAGGTGGCGACGACCGGTAGACGGCCGATGAACTCCGGGATCAGCCCGAACTTGAGCAAATCCTCCGGCTCGACCTCCTTGAGGATCTCGCCGGTCTGGCGTTCGTCGGCGGCGCGCACGTCAGCGCCAAAGCCGATATTCGTGCCGCGGGTCCGCTGCGAGATGATCTTCTCCAGCCCGGCAAACGCGCCGCCGCAGATGAACAGGATGTTGGTCGTGTCGACCTGCAGGAACTCCTGCTGCGGATGCTTGCGCCCGCCTTGCGGCGGCACCGAAGCGACGGTGCCTTCCATGATCTTCAGCAGCGCCTGCTGCACGCCTTCACCCGACACGTCGCGGGTGATCGACGGGTTCTCCGACTTGCGGCTGATTTTATCGACTTCGTCGATATAGACGATGCCGCGCTGGGCGCGCTCGACGTTGTAGTCGGCGGCCTGGAGCAGGCGCAGGATGATGTTCTCGACGTCCTCGCCGACATAGCCGGCTTCGGTCAGCGTCGTCGCATCGGCCATCGTGAACGGCACGTCGATGATCCGCGCCAGGGTCTGGGCCAGCAGCGTCTTGCCGCAGCCGGTCGGCCCGACCAGCAGGATGTTCGACTTCGAGATCTCGACTTCGTTGTTCTTCGTGCCGATCGACAGCCGCTTGTAGTGGTTGTGGACGGCGACGGACAGCACGCGCTTGGCATGGTCCTGGCCGATCACATAGTCGTCGAGCACGTTGCAGATGTCGCGCGGCGTGGGCACGCCGTCCCGCGACTTGACCAGGGTGGTCTTGTGTTCCTCGCGGATGATGTCCATGCACAGTTCGACGCATTCATCGCAGATGAACACCGTCGGACCGGCGATCAGCTTCCGCACCTCATGCTGGCTTTTGCCGCAAAATGAGCAGTACAGGGTGTTCTTGGAGTCGCCACCGCTGGACTTCGTCATAGTCGCTCCGTTATCGGCCGGGCCACACCCTGACAGCTAAAGGGCCTTGGCTCGGCTCACTTCATGTTAGCGGCAGGTCCATGACGGCACAACGCCTAAAACCTGCCGGCCCCTAGATATCGGGGGGTTAGCCGGTCCCCGACCCCTCGCAGTAGTGTCCGTCGTGGCGCCACCGAAAGATCATCCGGAGAACCCCAGATATATAGTGGCACCCCTCCGTCAACGAAAGGTAAACCCTATTTGTGCCCTCAAATCCACGTGGCCGAGGGTCTATCGCGCCCGGAGACCGCCCGCCGGCCGCGAAACTGGCGTAAAGCGCCGGTTACCCGGGCGTCACCGGCCATCGAGGGGTAAACGCACGAACCATGCCATAGAGGCAACGGTCGGGAGCCGCGCCCGGCAGTCCCGGCGGGGTCCGTGAGCTTGGAGGCGGACCACGGTGGCCGCCTCCGTCCTACCCGGATCAGGCGGCCTTGGCGTCCTCGGGCCGCGGCGGGCGGCTGGTCACCACCTCGTCGATGAGGCCGAACGCCTTGGCCTCGTCCGGCGACATGAACTTGTCGCGCTCGACCGCCCGCTCGATGGTCTCCAGGTTCTGGCCGGTGTGGTGCATATAGATCTCGTTCAGCCGCTTGCGCAGGCTGAGGATCTCGCGGGCCTGAATCTCGATGTCGGTGGCCTGCCCCTGCGCCCCGCCCGACGGTTGATGGACCATGATCCGCGAGTTGGGCAGCGAGAACCGCTTGCCCTTGGCGCCGGCGGTCAGCAGCAGCGAGCCCATCGAGGCGGCCTGCCCGATGCAGACCGTGGCGACGTCCGGGCGGATGTACTGCATGGTGTCGTAGATCGCGAGGCCCGAGCTGACGATGCCGCCCGGCGAATTGACGTAGAAGGAGATGTCCTTCTTCGGATTTTCAGACTCAAGGAACAGCAGCTGCGCGCAGACCAAGCTCGCGACACCGTCGTTCACCGGCCCGACGAGAAAAATGATCCGCTCCTTCAACAGCCGCGAATAGATGTCGAAGGCGCGCTCGCCGCGTGCGGTCTGCTCGATGACCATCGGTACGAGGGTGTTCATCTGCGTGTCGATGCGCTCGCTCATAGTCATGTCCTCGCTGGTTCGTCGCCCTATGTCTCTACTTTACCCTGCGGTTACGCTGCTGTCGCCTCGTCGTCGGGATCCTTCAGCAGATCGGCCGACGAGACCGGCTTGTCGGTCACCTTCGCCATTTCGACGATGAAGTCGATGACCTTGTCCTCGAACAGCGGCGCCCGCAACTGAGCCAGCGCTTCGGGCTGATTGCGGTAGAAATCCACCACCTTGCGCTCCTGGCCCGGGAAGCGGCGCGCTTCCTCGATCAGGGCCCGGTTGACCTCTTCCTGGGTGACCTCGATGTTGTTGAGCCGCCCCACCTCGGACAGCAACAGCCCCAGGCGCACCCGCCGCTCGGCGATGCCGCGGAACTCCTTCTTGAGGTCGTCGTCGGACTTGCCGGTGATGGTCGGGTCCTGGTCGCCGCGCTTGCGCGCCTCCTCGACGCTGCGCCAGATCGCGTCGAACTCCATGTCGACCATGCCCTGTGGCACCTGGAAATCGTGCGTCTCCGCCAGCTTGTCAAGGAGCTGCCGCTTCAGCCGGGCGCGCGAGCGCCGCGAATAGTCGCGGGTGATCTGCTCGCCGACCGATTTCTTGAGCGTCGGCACGTCGTCGAAGCCCATCGCCTTGGCAAAGGCCTCGTCGACCACCGCCGGCTGCTTTTCGTGGATCTCTTTGATGGTCACGGTGAAGACCGCGTCCTTCCCGGCGAGCTTGTCGCTGCCGTATTCCTTCGGGAAGGTGACCTTCACGTCGGTCGTCGTCCCGGCTTTGTGGCCGACCAGCTGATCCTCGAAGCCCGGGATGAACTGATTGCTCCCGAGCTCGAGCCGGTGGTCCTTTGCCGCCCCGCCCGGGAATTCCTGGCCGTCGATGCGCCCGACGAAGTCGATTACCGCGACGTCGCCCTTCTGGGTCGGGCGTTCGGCGGTCACTTTATCGGTCTTGCGGTTATGCTCGGCGATCCGCTCGAGCGCCGAATTGATCTCCTCGTCGCTGGCTTCGGCCTTCATCCGCTCCAGCGACAGGTCGCCGAAATTCATCGGCTTGATGTCGGGCAGGAGCTCGACCGCCATCTTGTATTCGAGGTTGTTGCCTTCGGTGAACGAGGTGATCTCGATCTTCGGCTGTACCGCCGGCCGCAGGCCGCGCTCGCCCATGGCCTGGCTCGAGGAATCATTGACCGCCCGCTCCAGCACCTCGCCCAGCACCGACTGACCGAAGCGCTTCTTCAGCACCGGCATCGGCACCTTGCCCGGGCGGAAGCCCGGCAACTTGGCCGTCCGGCCGAGCTCCTCCAGCCGGTCATTCATCTTGGTTTCGATATCGGTGGACGCTACGACGACCTTGAACTCGCGCTTGAGGCCTTCGCTGCTGATTTCGGTGACTTGCATGGGCGGGATCGTCGCTCGGATAGGATTAGGGTTTCAGGCGTCTTCGCGCCTATCGGGGGCTCGGACGGGTATGGGGCTCGGACGGGCGTTCTCCGCGGCGGGCGTCTGGTGCGGGCGGAGGGACTTGAACCCACACGACTTTCGTCACCAGAACCTAAATCTGGCGTGTCTACCAGTTCCACCACGCCCGCGCCCGGGCCTTAAGCCGGCTTCACGGGCCAGCTATGTAGAGTGTTCACAAACCCGCGTCAATATTGGGCCAGGGACAGCCTTGCAGGGAGCCGAACCCAGTCTTATGATATACGGCAGTTTCTATGTATAGGGTAAGGCCACATGCTGATCGCAAAATGGGGCAACAGCCTCGCTGTCCGGTTGCCGAAGTCGGTCGTCGAGGCCCTTCGCCTAAAGGAAGGAGATTCGGTCGAGATTCAGGTGACCGGAACGCGCTCCTTCGAGATCGGCCGCGCGCCCAACGCACGTGAATTACTGGCGCGCCTGAGAAAGTACCGGGGCCGCCTGCCGGCCGGGTTCAAGTTCGACCGGCTGGAGGCGAATGAGCGCGGCTGAGGTTTTCTTCGATACCGACGTCCTCGTTTATCTTCTGTCCGCCGATCACGCGAAGGCAGACCGCGCCGAATCATTGATCGCCGCCGGCGGCACCATCAGCGTCCAGGTGCTCAACGAATTCGTGTCGGTGGCCCTGCGCAAGAGCGCGCTGGACCTCGCCGGCATCCGTGAGATCCTGGCGACTGTCCGCGCGGTGTGCCGGGTCGCTCCCGTGGACATCGAGACCCACGATCTCGCGCTCGATTTGGTCGAGCGATATCGGTTCTCGATCTACGACGGCCTCATTATCGCGGCGGCGCTGCGCGCCGAGTGCACGCTGCTCTACAGCGAAGACCTGCATCACGGTCAGGCCATCGACGGGCTTACCATCCAAAATCCGTTTTCCGCTGCGTAGATTTCACCCCAGGCAGAGGCTGGCGGCGGCATTCAGGATCGCCTCCGCATCGAGGCCATAGACCCGATAAAGGTCGGGGATATCGCCCGACTGCCCGAAATGGTCGACGCCGAGGCTCCGGATGCGATGGCCGCGCACGGACCCCAGCCAGGACAACGTCGCCGGATGGCCGTCGATCACGGTCACCAGCCCCGCACCGGGCTGCAGCTTGGCCAGCAGGCGGTCGATCTGCGAGGCCGGCCCGGCGGCCCGCCAATCGGCGTGCAGCCGATCGGGTGACGTGACCGCGAGGAGGCCCGCCCCGGGCACGTCCTCCAGGATCTGGCGGTGGGCGTCGGCGGCTTCAGGCGCCACGGGCCCGGCATAGACCACTGCGAGATCCGCCTCCGGCGAGGGCGGCCGCACCCAATAGCCGCCAGCCACCACGTCCGCCTTGAGCGCCGGGTCGAGAGGCCGCGACGGCTGGACGAGCGGCCGCGTGGACAGGCGGAGATAGACCGAGCCGCCGTCCTGCTCCTGCATGTGCCGGAAGCCCCATTCCATGATCGCCGCCAGTTCGTCGACATAGGCGGGCTCGAAATAGGCGAGGCCCGGCTGCCCCATGCCGATCAGCGGCGTCGCGATCGACTGATGCGCGCCCCCTTCGGGCGCCAAGGTGAGGCCGGCCGGCGTCGCGGCGATCATGAACCGCGCGTCCTGGTAGCAGGCATAGTTCAGCGCATCGAGGCCGCGCTGGATGAACGGGTCGTAGAGCGTGCCCACCGGCAGCAGCCGCGCGCCGAACAGCGGGCCGGCCAGGCCGGCCGCGGCCAGCATCAGGAAAAAGTTGTGCTCGGCGATGCCGAGCTCGATGTGCTGGCCCTTGGGACTCATCGCCCAGGTCTGGGCGGAGACGACCTTCTCCGCCTTGAACACGTCCGACTTGTCACGGCGGTCGAACAACCCGCGCCGGTTCACCCAGCCGCCGAGATTGGTCGACACCGTCACGTCCGGCGACGTCGTCACGATGCGCGCGGCAAGCTCGCTGGTCCCGCCGGCGAGGTCGAACAAGATCCGGCCGAAGCCTTCCTGTGTCGACACGGTCTTGCCGGCGTCGATCTTCGGCACCGGAAAATCGGCCGGGACCGCTACCGGTGCCGCTTCGTAGCGCCGGGGAAATTTCTGCGCGAACGGCACGGCGGCGAGAAATTTCTCGATTTCGGTCTGGGGGATGTCCAGACCGGCGAACCTGTCCCACTCCTGACCCGCCGGCACGCCGAGGCTGTCGCGGAACGTCGCCATCTGCTCGCCGCTCATCAGGCCGGCATGGTTGTCCTTGTGCCCGGCAAACGGCAGGCCGAAGCCCTTGATCGTGTAGGCGATGAAGCAGGTCGGCTGATCGCTGCCGGCGGCGGCATCGAAGGCCTCGGTCAGGCTTTCGAGGTCGTGACCGGCGAGATTGGTCATCAGCCGGTGCAGCGCGTCATCGTCGTTGTACTGGGCCAGCAGCTCGCGCACGCCGGCGACGTCGCCGATATCGGCGAGGATGTGCTCGCGCCACGCCGCCCCGGCCTTGTAGGTGAGCGCCGAATAGAGGGTATTCGGGCAATCGTCGATCCAGCGCCGGAGCGCCTCGCCGCCGGGACGGGCGAACGCGGCCTGCAGCAGCTTGCCGTATTTCAGCGTGACGACGCGCCAGCCCGTGCCTTCGAACGCGCGCTCGATCGCCTGGAAAAGCTGATCGGAAACGACGCTGTCGAGACTCTGGCGGTTGTAGTCGATGATCCACCACAGGTTCCGGACATCGTGCTTCCAGCCCTCGAGCATCGCCTCGAAGACGTTGCCCTCGTCGAACTCGGCATCGCCGACGATCGCCACCATCCGGCCGGCCTTGGCATCGGCCGGGGCCAGATTCTTCAGGTGCACATAGTCCTGCACGATCGAGCCGAAGAGCGTCTCGGCGACGCCCAGGCCGACCGAGCCGGTGGAGAAATCCACGTCGTCGATATCCTTGGTCCGCGATGGATAGGACTGGGCGCCACCCAACGCACGGAAGCCTTCAAGCTTCTCCAGGCTCTGGCGCCCGAGCAGGTATTGGATCGCATGGAAGACCGGGCTCGCGTGCGGCTTCACCGCGACGCGGTCCTCCGCCCGCAAGGTGTGGAAATACAGCGCCGTCATCAAGGTCACCGCCGACGCGCTGGACGCCTGATGCCCGCCGACCTTCAGCCCGTCGCGCTTCGGCCGGATCTGGTTGGCGTGATGGATCATCCAACTCGACAGCCACAGGACCTTGCGTTCGAGGGCGTGCAGGATCGCGATCCGGCGCGGATCGGGACGGCCGGGTGCGGCGGCACCGCGCGGCAGCGGGACGATTTGGGCGGTGGTCTGGCTCATCGCAGCATCATATCGCTAAAAACCGGGCAAAATATTGCGATCCGTGCTATAAGGTCCTGCTATACGGCACACTTCTTCTAAGAATCCGCTTTGGACGAAATGGACGTTTCGCCGCCCCTCGACGCGATCGACCGCCGCATCCTGCGCAGCCTGCAGGAGAACGCCCGGCTGTCGAACGCCGAACTCGCCCAGAAGGTCGGCCTGTCGACCTCGCCGGTCTGGCGGCGCGTCAAGGCGCTCGAGGAGGCGGGCGTGATCACCGGCTATCAGGCGCTGGTCGATCCCGCATCGGTCGGCCTGGCGGTCAACGTCTTCGTCCACGTCTCGCTCGAAAAGCAGGTCGAAGCGGCGCTGGAAGCCTTCGAAGCCGCGATCCGGCGCCGGCCGGAAGTACTGGAGTGTTACCTGATGACCGGCGAATCCGACTACCTGCTGCGCGTGGTGGTGCCCAACCTCGGCGCCTATGAGCGCTTCGTGATGGATCACCTGACGCGCATCCGCGGCATCGCCAGCATCAAGTCGAGCTTCGCGCTGCGCCCGGTCAAGCATGGGACGGAACTCCCCCTGCCCGACCCCGAGCCGGCCACCGGGCGACGGCGCTAGCCGTCTGGCAGGATTGGCGCTCAGGATGTCCGCGGTGTAGGCTGCTGCCACACGTCAGCACGACGACGAGCCCGACCTCTCAGGCCCGACCCTCTCAGGGAGGAGCCGTTGGACTGCGTTCAAATCGGACCCGCGACCTCGCAGATCTCGCTGTGCCCGGGGCGCTCGGCGGCGTCGCCGGTCCACGTGTCGATCGCCGCCGGGCCCTTCCACGGCAGCTTCGGAGCCGAGGTCGACATCCGGATCTTCCGCAACGCGCTCGAGCGCATGTATGAGACGCTCGACGGCACCGCCGGCCTGCGCTCGGCCGACGGATCGCTCGACGTCGAACTGATCGGCAACGGCACGGGGCGGATCCGCATGAAGGCGCTGGCGCGGCCGATGAAGTCCGGCGAGCTCAGGTTCACCGCCGACATCGACCAATCGGCGCTGCCGCTCATCCTCAGCGCCATCGACCGGCTGTTCCTGTCCTCGCCGAACGAGCCGGATTGATCCCCGCACATTCCTCGTCATCGCGAGGAGCCCCAAATTTCCTGCAGGGGGCGAAGCCCCCTGCAACCCCGGGCGACGAAGCGATCCAGAGTCCGGACGCCTGGATTGCTTCGCTTCGCTCGCAGTGACAACCAGGACTGGATCGCCGCTTACGCGGGGATGACCCTAAAGGGTCACTTGAGCAGCTTGGCGGCGGCGGATGAGGTGACGATGCGGCCTTCGCCTTCGTAGGCTTCGTGGTTCGCCTCGACATCGTCGAGGCGATACTCATAGTTCACCATGAGGCCGGCCGATTGCTGCAAGCCCTTCTTGGACGTGTCGGCCAGCCAGTTCAGCCGCTCGACGCGCGCGCCGTTGCTCAGGTGGAAATTGGCGACCGGATCGAGCGCCTTGCCGTCCTCGCGCTTGGCCTGGACGAGGTAGCGTGCGGCCAGGCGGAGCAGCGGTACCTCGAGGGCCGCGGTCAGTGTCGAGTCCTTGAGCCACGCATTGTCCGCCAGGACCTGCTTCATGACGCCCTTGCTGACATTGTTGTCGCCGAGCGCCGTCGCGAGCGCCTTGCGGTCGCTTTTATCAAGCACGCCGGGCACGCCCTCGGCGAATTGCTGGTCGAGCCAGGCGCGGAAGCCGGGGATCGGCGACAGCGTCGCAAAGGTCTTCAGCCGCGGGAATTCGGTGGCGAGCTGGTCGGCGACGCGCTTGATGAGAAACCCGCCGAAGCTGACGCCGGCGAGGCCCTTCTGGGCGTTCGAGATCGAGTAGAAGATTGCCGTGTCGGCGTTGCGCGGATCGCCGACCGGCGCCTTCTCGTCCAGGAGGGCCTGGATGTTCCCGGCCATTCCGGTGACCAGCGCCACCTCGACGAAGATCAGCGGCTCGCTGGGCATGCGCGGATGGAAAAACGCGAAGCACCGGCGGTCGGAATCGAGGCGGTTCTTGAGGTCGACCCAGCTCCGCACCTGATGGACGGCTTCGTAGACGCTGAGCTTCTCCAGGAGGGCGGCGGGCGAATCCCAGGTGATTCGCTTGAGCTCGAGGAAGCCGACATCGAACCAGCCGATGAGCAGGGCCTTGAGATCGGCCTCGAGGCCGGCGAGCCGCCGGTCCTCGCGGGCCAGGCGCATGATCTCCGCCCGCATGTCGACGAGGAACTTCACGCCGTCGGGAAGCTCGTTGAACTGAGTCAACAGGCGCACCCGCGGCGCCTGCAGGGCGGCGCGGAGCTCGCGCTCGGCCTTGGCGCGGGCGCGGTCGTCCTTGGCCGCGAGCAGCGCCGCCGCCGCCGCCTGCACGGCTCCGTGGTCGACGTCGAATTCCTCGGCGATGAGCTTCAGGAACCGCTTTCGCCCCTCGGCGTTGAGGCCGAGGTAAAGCCGGCCCAGGGCCGCCGCCCGCGCCCGCGCCGACACCTCGCCGCCCCGGGCTTCGAGGCAGTCGTTGATTTGCCGGCGAAGCTCATCGAGATCGCTGTCGGGAAGTGCCGGGGCGACGCTGCCGGCGGCGCCGATGGCGCCGCGGGCGGTGGTCGAGATATCGCGCCACGCGTCGCGCAGATTGCGCAGCGTGCGGTCGATGAGGCTCGTCGCCACCTTGCGCGTCTCGGTTGGAAACTTGATGTCGGTCATGGCCGATTTTCGCCTGCCGATCGTGACCGTGTAAAGACAGGCTGTGCCTGCGAATTACGCAAGGCGCGCCTTCAATCCACGCAGGGCTTTAGGCAGCGATTCTATGATGTCGCTTGCGATCAGGCCCGGGCCGAACGAGGCCGCCGCCGCACCATGGAGCCAGGCCGCCGCGCAGGCCGAATCGAACGCCCTCATCCGCTGCGCGATGAGGGCCAGGATCATGCCGGCCAGCACGTCGCCGGTACCGCCGGTGGCGAGGTCGGGCGGCGCGTTGGAATTGATCACCGTCCGCCCATCCGGCGCCGCCACGACCGTGTCGAACCCCTTGAGCAGCACCGTGGCGCCGCTCCGCTCGGCGGCGGCCCGCGCCCGGCCGAGCTTGTCGCCGGCATGGGCCTTCGCGAGATCGGGAAACAGGCGCGCGAACTCTCCGTCGTGCGGCGTCAGCACGACCTGGCGGTCGCCGCCGCGCCGGATGGCGCGGCAGAGATGCTCGGCGTCATCGGCGAACGCGGTCAGCGCATCGGCGTCGAGCCCGCAGTCCTTGCCGGCACTGAGGGCCGCCAGCACCCGCATGCGCGTCGCCATGTCGGCCCCATTGCCCGGGCCGAGCAGCACCGCGTTCTTTCGCGGGTCTTCGAGCAGCCGGGCGAATGCAGGCGCGTCGTCGCAGGGGGCCATGATCAGCGTGTCGCTGGCGACGGCATAGATCGGGATCGCGGCCGACGGTGCGGCGACGCTCACCAGTCCGGCGCCGGCGCGCGCGGCCGCCCGCGCCGCCAACCGCCCCGCCCCGGTCATGACGCCGCCGCCGACCACGACCGCGTGCCCGCGGCTGTATTTGTGGCCGTCGGGTCGCGGCCAGGGAAACCGGTCCAGCCACAGCGCCGGGTCGTTCTCGTGGCAGCGCGGCGCGATGACGTCGAGAACCGCCGCCGGAATCCCGATATCCGCCACCACCAGATCACCGCACAGGAGGCGGCCCGGAAGGAGCACGTGCCCGGGCTTTTTGCGGAAGAAGGTGACCGTCACCGCCGAGCGCGGGGCGGCGTCCGGCTCGCCCACCACCTGTCCGGTGTCGCCGGACACCCCTGACGGCACGTCGACCGCGACGCAAGGCAGGCGCCGCGCGTTGATCTCGCGGACGACGTCGCGGGCGGCACCGTCGAGCGGCCGGCTCAGCCCGGCGCCGAACAGCGCGTCGACGACGACCGATGCGCCGTCGAGGGCCGCCGGCGTCAACGGCTCCACGGCACCGGTCCATGACTTGGCGTGAAACGCCGCATCGCCTTTCAAGCGCTCGCGGGCGCCGAAGAGGGCCAGCCGCACCGTCCACCCCGCCTCCCGCAGCAGGCGCGCCGCCACGAAGCCATCGCCGCCGTTGTTGCCCGGTCCGCAGAGGACGCTGACCGGACCAGGCGGGAAGCGCCGCCGCACCGTGTCGGCGACGGCAGCGCCGGCCGCGGCCATCAGCGCAACGCCGGGTGTTCCGGCCTCGACCGCGAGGCGGTCGGCGCGGCTCATCTCGGCGACCGTCAGAAGGGCGAACGCGTGCGGACCGGTGGTCATGCGAATCTCATAATCCTGCTGCCTTGAAATCACCATACGCAAGCCCGATGGTCATGCCATGCGGCTCGCCTCCCTCCTGTGCGTCCTCGGGCTCGCGGCCGCCCTCGCCGGGCCCACCGCACGCGCGGACGAGCCCGTCGATCTGCAGCTGGTCCTCGCCGTCGATTCGTCGTCGAGCGTGTCGATGGACGAATATTATCTGCAGCTGCAAGGGTACGCCGCCGCGTTCCGCCATCCCGAGCTCTTGAAGGCGATCCGGTCGGGCAGCCACCAGGCGATCGCGGTCATGCTCTTCGAATGGTCCAGCGAACGCCAGCAGACGGTCAACTTCGAATGGCGCCGGCTCGCCGACGACGCAAGCCTTGAGAAACTCGCATCCGAGCTCGAGAACGCGCCGCGGCTGGTCATCGGCGGCGAGACCGCCATCGGCGAGGCGATCGAGTTCGGGATGCGGCAGTTCGCCGACTGCGCGTTCGACGGTACACGCCGAGTCATCGACATTTCAGGCGACGGCTCCAGCAACCGCGGACGGCGCGTCACCATGGCCCGCGACGACGCGGTCCTTCAGGGAATCACCATCAACGGGCTTGCGGTCCTCCATGAAGAGCCGCAGCTGGACGCCTATTATCAGCGCTATGTGGTCGGCGGCGTCGGCGCCTTCGTGATCTCGGCCCACGACTACACCGACTTTGCCGATGCGATCCTGAAGAAGCTCCTGCACGAGGTCCAGACGGTGGCGGAGCTGCCGGGCCGGCCGTCTTAACGCCTCGCCTAACGATCTTTCGGTCGATCGGGAACAAAACGGGGCCGGAGTTTTTGCCGGAACGAAGACTCTGTGGTTATATGAATGATGACCGAAAGCGAGTTTCCGACCGAATTCGCCTCGGGCTGGAAGGACATGACCCAGCCGGAGCTCGACGAGTCGATGCGGCTTCACCACATGTTCAAGCTCGGCCAGCTGGGCGGGAAGCGCGCCAATCTCAGCTTTCGCAACCTCTCCTATCGCGACCTGTCGAACCACGATCTGTCGGACGCCGATTTCAGCGGCTGCCGCGCGCAGCACGCCAACTTCCGCGGCACGAACCTGTCGGCCGCCAATCTGTTCGCGGCCGATCTCCGGGCCAGCGACCTGACCAACGCGATCCTCACCCGGGCGGATCTGCGCGGCGCCTGCGTGCGGGGGGCCGTGCTGACGAACGCCGAGATGCACGAGGTCGATCTGCGCGCCGGCGTACTGCTCAAGTCCGACCGCCGCGGCAACCTCGCGATGATGACCTTCGACATGAACGTCGCCGATCTCGGCAACGCGGTCATCCGGGGCGCCGACCTCACGGGCGCCAAGCTGTCGAACGCGTTCATCATGCAGACCGACCTCACCGACGCGATCCTGCGCAACGCGAAGCTGCAGAAGGCCGACCTCAGCCAATCGAACTTGACCGGCTCGGTGCTCGAAGGCGCCGATCTGTCCGAGGCGAACCTCACCGGCGCCATCTTCCACGGCGCCATCCTCGCCCGCGCGATCATGCACGGGACGAAGCTCGAGGGCGCCGACCTGACGGGCGCCATGCTCGACGACCTCGACAAATCCCGCACCGATTTCAGCAAGGCGCGCCTGCCGCGCCATCTGGACTCGCTCGGCGCCTCCCTGAAGGAGGTGCTGATCCAGCATACGCAATGGATCCACTCCTCGGGCAAGACCGGCCGGCGCGCCGAGCTCGCCCGGTTCGACCTCAGCCGGCAGAACCTCGAGGGCGCGAATCTCTCGGCGGCGAGCCTGGAGCTGACGGTACTGCGCGGCGCCGACCTGTCCAAGGCCAACCTGCTGATGGCGGACATGAGTTACGCCGACCTGCGCGAGGCCGATCTGAGCTATGCCGATCTGCGCGGCGCCAGCCTCCGGCGGGCGAACCTCACCGGCGCCAGGCTGGTGGGAACCCGGGTCGGGCCGGTCGACATCCTCGGCTCGTCGACCCACATCTGGTCGGCCAATCTCGAAAATGCCAAGCTCCTCAACACCAATCTCAACGGCGCCGAATTCCGCCGCGCCAAGATGCAGAGCGTGAACTTCACCGGGGCCACGATGACCGGCGCTGTTTTCAAGCACGCCAATCTGCAGGACGCGATCTTCACCCGCGCCGACACGCGCGGGGCCGATTTCGAAAAGGCCGACACGCGCGGCACGGTCGACCTGCACGGTCCGGAACCGGACGACGACGCTCGCTGACTGCCGAGAGATCGATGTGACTCGCTCCGACGCCATTCTCCTTGCCAGCCGATACTTCGATGAGGGCGGGTTTGCCGCCGATCTCGCACGGCGCGTCGCGATTCCCACCGAAAGCCAGAATCGCGACCGGGCCGACGCGCTCGCCGCCTATGTCGAGGGTGAGCTCAAAGAGACGCTGGGCGGCCTCGGCTTCGCCTGCCGGACGCTGACGGAAGCCCGGGCCCTTGGCCCGTTCCTGTACGCCGAGCGGATCGAAGACCCCGGTCTGGTCACGGTGTTCTCCTATGGCCATGGGGACGTGATCCGCGGTCAGGACGCGCAATGGTCGCAAGGGTTGTCACCGTGGCGGCTGACCGCCGACGGCGACCGTCTCTACGGCCGCGGCACCGCCGACAACAAGGGCCAGCACAGCGTGAATCTCGGCGCGCTCGCCGCGGTGCTGAAGGCGCGCGGCCAGCTCGGATTCAATCTCAAGCTCCTCATCGAGACGGGTGAGGAAATGGGCTCGCCCGGCTTGCGCGAGCTGTGCGAGCGGCACAAATCCGAATTCAAGGCCGACGTGCTGATCGCCTCCGACGGTCCGCGCCTCTCGGCCGACCGCCCGACCCTGTTTCTCGGCTCGCGCGGCGGGGTCGCCTTCGACCTGACCGTCGACCTGCGCGCGGGCGCGCATCACTCCGGCAACTGGGGCGGCTTGCTGGCCAATCCGGGAATCATTCTCGCCCACGCCCTGGCGACAATCACCGGCCCAACCGGGCAGATCCGCATCCCCGAATGGGTGCCATCGGAGATTCCGGCGCCGGTGCGCAAGGCGCTCGCCGATTGCATGGTGGACGGCGGCCCCGACGGGCCGTCGATCGATCCCGGCTGGGGCGAGCCGAACCTGACTCCGGCCGAGCGGGTGTTCGGCTGGTGCAGCTTCGAAATCCTCGCCTTCCGCACCGGCAACCCCGATCAGCCGGTCAACGCCATTCCGCCCAAGGCGACGGCACGCTGCCAGCTTCGCACCGTCGTCGGGATCGATGCCGACCAGGTGCTGCCGGCGCTGCGGCGTCATCTCGATCGGCACGGCTTTCCGATGGTCAAGCTGGCGCCGGCCCGCGACGATTTCTTCCGCGCCACGCGGCTCGACCCTGAGCATCCTTGGGTCCAGTGGGCGGCGCGCTCGGTGACCGCGACCACCGGCCGCAAGCCGGCCATCCTGCCCAATCTCGGCGGCTCGCTGCCCAACGACATCTTCAGCGAGATCCTCGCCTTGCCGACGGTGTGGGTGCCGCACTCCTACCCCTCCTGCTCGCAGCATGCGCCGGATGAGCACATGCTCGCCCCGGTCGCCCGCGAGGGCTTGCAGATCATGGCCGGCCTGTTCTGGGACCTCGGCGAGCCGGGCACGCCGCGCCAGCGTCCGGCGGACAACGCCGCCGCGTGAGGGAGACAATCATGGATCGACGCGAGTTCATGAAGGTCGGCATCGGCGCCGGGACGATGGCCCTGTCGCCGATGGCGAGGGCGGCGGCCGCCGACAAGGCATGGCATGCCGGCCCGGTCGAACATCTCCTGCCGACGGTCAACGACCGCCGGCTGCTGCTGAAAGTCTCGCTCAGCCGGCCGGAGCGCGCCGTGTCGCTCGTCATCGGCGATCGGCGCGTCGCCGGACGCCGCACCGACAGCGACGGCTTCAATTGGGGCTTCGACGCGACGGCTCTGCAGCCGAGCCACGCCTACACGCTGACGCTGGTCGACGCCGCCGGCCGCGCACTCTGCGATTCATGGCCGATCCGGACATTCCCGGCGCCGCAGGACGCGCCGCAAAAGCTGCGCCTTGCCATCTATACCTGCGCCGGCGGCCACGATCTTCTCGGGCTTTTCGTGCCCATGACGACGCGCGTGCGTCTGTTGCAGCGGGCCCTCTCGTTCCAGCCCGACGCCGTCATTGCCAACGGCGACCACATCTACTGGGACCAGCGGACGGTCAGGGCACGGCAGTCGGGGGCCTCGCCGCGCGCCGAGGCCTACGCGGGACGATTCGATCGCGTGGCTCCGGTCCTGGGCAGCCCGAACGAAGCGGTGCTGAAACGCGCGGTCGGCCCGCAGATCGCGCCGCTCTACGGCACGCACTGCCGCTCCACGCCGGTCTTCTTCGTCCAGGACGACCACGACTATTTCGAGAACGACGAAGCCGACGACCGCTTCGTGAGCTTCCCGCCCGATCCCTTCATGTTGGCGGCGGCGCGGGCCTCGCAGAGCCTTTATTATCCGGAGTTCCTGCCCGACCCCAACCGGCCGCTCGGCCTCGCCTCGGCGTCGGCGAATGACCGGCCCGCTGGAATTTCGGAATCGTTCGGGACGCTGCGCTACGGCCGCCTCGCCGAGATCCTGATGTACGACTGCCGGCGGTTCATGACGCTGAAAGGACAGAGCGCCACGTTCGTTCCGCCGGAGACGGAAACCTGGCTGAAGGCGCGCATGGCCTCGGGCGACACCGGCCATGTCATCAACATCCCGTCGACGCCGCCGGGCTGGAGTGCCGGCAAGTGGGGCGAGTGGTACGGCGATCTCGAGGCCAACGGCGGCCTGACCACCACCAAGCCCAAGCCCTACTGGCAGCCGGGCTGGCGCCAGCAGCATGACCGCCTGCTGCAGGCGGCGTCCGCCATGAAGGGCCGCATCCCGCTGTTCATCAGCGGCGATCTGCACGCCATCGGCGAGACGCGCATCCGCCGGACCGGCGATGTCGACCTCGCGGCCAATCCCGTCGTGTCTATTCTATCCGGCCCGATCGGCACCGACAATTACGGCTGGCCGTCTTTTTTCCGGCGGATGAGCCCGCAGACGCCGGCGGGGCTCGCTGTCGACGAGCTGCAGCCGGCCATCGAGGAAAACGGCTTCCTGATCGTCGACCTCACGCCGGAAACGATCACGGCGCGGTTCTTCAAGTGGCGCCACGAGAGCCCGGATGTGATCGCCGGGCTTGAGCCGTTCCGCACGACCGTGTTGCGCCGCAACGCCTGAGCGGGCGCCCGCGGCTCAGCGCCAGACCGCGCCGACGATCATCGCCAGCACGACAGCGGCGTACAAGATCACGAATATCGGAAGCAGCCGGCGATCGAGCTGGAGTGCTGCGGCCTCGCTCCCGGTTTCGGCGTAGGAGCGCGCGATGACCGCCGCGATGCCGACCAGGAATCCCGCGCCGAGCGTCACCAGATGAATGCGGTCGATGAGGGTCGAGCCGAACGGCGCCTCGATGTTCCCGCTGTTGACGCGCATGCTGATCAGCGTGGTGAAGACCGTGGCGGCGGTCACCCCCATGCGTCCCGCGAAGATCGGCGGCAGGGTCGGGTTCATCCGGAAGGTCAGCGCCATGATCAGGAAGGCCACCACCGCGCCGATCGACAGGTCCACGAACAGCGCAAGGCCGTGGCGCTGCAAATCGACGTTGAATATCAGGCGTGAGGACTGCACCGGCCCCGGATGCCGCAAATCTCCGAAGTTGGTCGGATAGGGATGCTCCTCGGTCGCGACACTCCAGCCGGTCACCGACCAGCCGGTCAGCGAGACCGACTGCGCGATCCCCGAGCGCTCCCGGTCGGCAACGAACAGGAGCTCGGCGGTCGTTCCGAAGCTTTCCTCGATCACGATCTGCACCGTCTGCCGGTCAAACGGAAAGTGCGAGGTATCGAAGCGGTTGTTCACAGTCGCGCGGATGCGCTGCTGATCCCAGCGGCGGCTGCCCTGTTTCTCGGTGAGAATCGGCTCGGTCGTCTTGGCGGCTTCGTTGACGATGTACGCGGTCTCGAGGGGGGAGCGCGGGCGGGTCTCGCCGTCGACGACGGTCCAGATCCAGAAATCGACGGCCGCGGTGCCGGCGGCGAAATTCAGATTGTTGAGGCCGGTGAGAAAGACGCCGATGGTCACCTGTTCGGGTTCCGCCGCGGCGGCCCGGGGCGCGGTGAACGTCGCGACGATGGCGAGCACCACGGCGAGCACGCCCGCGACGTTCGCCGCCGGCCGGCGCGTCACTCCGTGCCTTTTTGAGTGACGAGACGCGGACCTTGGAACCCCTTGGCGGAGATCGGATCGATCTCGTCGGGCGATGAGATCGTCACCCCGAGGTCGTGGATTCGGCCGTCGTCGATGCCGTAGATCCAGCCGTGCACGGCGACGTCCTGGCCGCGCCGCCACGCACGCTGCAGCATCGACGTGTTGCAGACGTGGCGGACCTGCTCGATGACGTTGATCTCGCAGAGCGCATCCACCTGAGTCTCTTTTGGGAGGACCTCGATCTGCTCGCGATATTGCTGGGCCAGCGCGCTCAGGCTGTACAGCCAGTTGTCGATGAGCCCGAGTTCGTGCCGCTTCAGGGACGCCTTCACGCCCCCGCAGCCGTAATGGCCGCAGACGATGACGTGCCGCACGCGCAGCGCTTCGACCGCGTATTGGATGACCGCAAGGCAGTTGAAATCGACGTGCATCACCTGGTTGGCGACGTTCCGGTGAACGAACACCTCTCCGGGCATCACGTCGATGATCTCGTTCGCCGGCACGCGGCTGTCGGAGCAGCCGATCCACAGCACCTCCGGCGATTGCTGTTTGGCGAGTTTCTCGAAGAACCCGGGGCGCTTCTCCACGACACGCGCCGCCCACTTCCGGTTGTTCTCGAGCAACCGGCCGAGCGTTCGATCCTTATCGTCAGGCCCCGACATAGAGGAACCATCGCCCAGGCGTGGGCCCAATGCAACCGAAACGGCGGACGTCAGGCCACAGCGGTGATGTCGTCGATTTGTCTTATTTCGGCCAGCGTCAGCGTCCAGCCGGCGGCGTGGACATTCGCCTCAACCTGTTCCGGCTTGGTGGCGCCGGCGATCACGCTCGCCAAGGTCGGTCGCGACAGGAGCCAGGCGAAGGCGAGATCGAGCAGGCTGTGTCCGCGCGCGTCCGCGAACCCGCGCAGCTTCTCAACCTTCGCCCAGTTCGCGGCGGTCATATACTTGTCCGCGTGGTTCTGCATATAGGAGAGGCGGGTCCCCTTCTCGGGCTTCTGGTCGCGCCGGTACTTGCCGCTCAGCAGACCGCTCGCCAGCGGGAAGAACGGCAAGAGGCCCATGCCGTACTTCTCGATGGTCGGTATCAGCTCGCGTTCGATGTCGCGCACCACCAAGCTGTATTCGTCCTGGCAGGAGACAAAGGCCGAGATCCCCAGCCGCTTTGAGGTCTCCTCCGCCTCGGCAACCTGCGCCGCCGGCAGGTTGGAGCAGCCGATGTAGCGGACCTTGCCCTGGCGGACCAGATCGTCGAGGGCGCGCAAGGTCTCCTCGATCGGCGTCGCCGGATCGGGCCTGTGCAGCTGATAGAGATCGATCCAGTCGGTGTTGAGGCGCTTGAGGCTCGCCTCCACGGCCGAAACGACGTAGCCGCGCGACGCGTCCAGCTTGCCGCCCTTCTGGATCGGCATGCCGAACTTGGTCGCCAGCACGATGTCCTTGCGGCGCGGCCCCAGGATCTTCCCGAGCGCCTTTTCCGACCCGCAATCTTCGCCGTAGACGTCGGCCGTGTCGAACAGCGTGATGCCGGCGTCGAGCGCCTTGTGAACGACCTGGCGCGATGCCTCGAGGTCGATCCGGCCGCCGAAGTTATTGCAACCGAGGCCGATGATCGAGACCGCCGGCCCCGCTTTGCCGAGCTTGCGCGTTTCCATGTGCATTCACTCCGTCATCGCGAGCGGAGCGAAGCGATCCAGTGGCTGCCTTCTGGATTGCTTCATCGCCCGGGGATGCAGGGGGCTTCGCCCCTGCGAAAGATTTGGGCTCCTCGCAATGACGACTGGAACCAGACAGCCGAGCGAGAGCTTAGGCGATCTTGCGCGCCTCGGTCGAGAGGCCCGCGCGCTCGAGGACCGCGTCGAGCCGCTTGGCGAGCTCGGGCGTCGCCGGCACCATCGGCAGCCGGTGCTCCTCATTCGGCAGGATCCCGAGCCGCTTCATCATGTACTTGATCGGGATCGGGTTGGTGTCGAAGAACACCGACTGGTTGAGCTCGAACAGCTCGTAATGGAGCACCTTGGCGCCGGCGAGATCGCCCGCGGCGGTTTTCTCGTACAACGCCGCGATCTTGCCGGGCGCCAGATTGCCGACCGCGTTCATCAACCCGCGGGCGCCGACCGCCAGCATCGGCAGCGACAGGTCCTCGAGGCCGACATGGACGCGGAACTCGGGCCCGAGCCGCACCAGGAGCTCGGTGACGAAGGTGAGGTCGTTGACCGCGTGCTTGATGCCGACAAGGTTCGGCGCCTGGTCCACGATCTGCGCCACCGTGTCGACCATGATGTTGACCGCGGCGCGGCCCGGGATGTGATAGATCATCACCGGCAGATCGGTGCGCTTGGCGAGATCGATGAAGTATTCCGCCATGCCGCGCTGCGGTGGCCGGATGAAATACGGTGTCAGGATCAAGAGCGCGTCGGCGCCGGCCTTCTCGGCTGCTTTGCTCAGTGTCACGGTGTCGGCGTGGCTTTGCGAGCCGGTCGCGGCCACGACGGGCACCCGGCCGGAAGCGGTCTTCACCGCCACCTCGACCAGCTTGTTGCGTTCCTCGATGGTCAAGGTGGAGGGTTCGCTGGTCGTCCCGTTCACCAGGACGCCGTGCGAACCGCCGGCGATCTGGCGCTCCACCAGCCGCGCATAGGTCGCGTAGTCGACCTCGCCGTTCTTGAACGGCGTCACCAGCGGCGGGATCGAGCCGCAGAGATGGTTCGGCCTCAATGAAATCATTTGTTCGATCCTATGTGGCGTTGTCGGTGTGCGTCATCCCGGGCAGGCGGCGCTGGCCGCGCGACCCGGGATCCATCTCGCCAGCGGAACGATGGATCCCGGCTCTCGCTACGCTCGGCCGGGATGACGTGCTGCGCGAAAGCTATGCCCTCGTGTCACCCGGCCTGGCGGTTGGTGCCGAAGCCTTCCTGCACGCCGAGCACGGCCATCGGCATCTTGAGGCTCTCCTGCCACAACAGCGATTCCATGGCGATGTTCAGCGGCTGGTCCTGCACCGTGAGCTCGTACACGTAGTCGTCGTACGAGGCGTGGTTGTGCACCGCCCAACCCGGCGCCGACAGCATGAGGTCGCCGGCCTTCCACTCGTACACCTTGCCCTCGACGGTCGAGCGGCCGGTGCCGTGGAAGTAGTAGTTGATCGCCGCCGAGCTGTGCCGGTGCGGCCGATCGACGATTTTCGGCGGCCGGATGGTCATGGTCGCGAAGAACGACGGCGTGCAGCCATTGGTGCGGCCGGTCATCGGGTTGTAGAGCATGTAGAGGCGCCGGCCGACATAGTCCTTGCCCAGCGCTTCCAGCTTGTCGAGGTGGTGCTTCACCGTTTCCCACGGCCAGTGGAACGCCTTCGATTCGACGGCGGGGGGATTGATCAGCACCTCGTAGGGCATGAGCCAGGCGCCGTTGTCGAGCTTGACGGTGCCGAACGGCGACACGCGGCGCTTCTTGTCCTCGTCGGAGAGCTCCTCGTGCTTCACCGCCTGCACCGGCGGCGGACTCTCCTCGACGTAATGGACGTTCATCATCTCGAGCAACGGCGCGTTCGAGTAGGTGAGCCGCACCAGCACGTCGTCGCCATCATTGCCGTGCCACACCGGCTGCATCGAGGGCGTGTTCCAGACGTCGTAGAGCTGCACGTCGAAACGATTGCCGCCGACGACCGAATGCCCCTTGCCGCGGATCACGAAATTCACCTGGGTCGAGTTCTGGCGGTACGGCACGGTGCGCTCGCCGGGCAGCAGCACATCCAGGGCCACGCCGATCCCGGGGGCCAGCCCGGTCGACAGTTGGTTGGCGGGATGAGCGATCAACGACCGCCGGCAGCCATTGGCCGGCTTCGGCAGATTGGCGAGTCGCTCGATCTCGGCATCGATCGTTTCCTTCGCGATCACCACCGCGGGCCACAGATCGATCTTGCTGGGCGCCTTCCCGGTCTGGTCGATGAACCGCACGCTGTCTGACATGGTCGGGCTCCTGATTCCTCACCTAAAGAGGCGGCTATAGCTTAGCCTTCTAAGGATAAGGTAAGGCGGCCGCAGGACGTCGTCCACGGCATCTTTTTAGTGCTGCCCAGCCAAGTGGTTAGCGGATCATGTGGATTGACTCGCCGGCCGGCGCGGACGAAGCTGGGCGCGCCCGCCACAAATTCCGTCAGGAAGAACGGATCATCATGGACCGAGTGCCGCAAGGGCGCGAGCGCGAGCGGAGGAACGACGCGCCGATCTATGTCGACGACCGGCCACAGGACGGGGTATTCCGGGTCCACCGCGACGTCTATGCCGACCCGGAATTGTTCGCGCTCGAGATGACTCACATCTTCGAGCGCACGTGGATCTTCCTCGGCCTCGACTCGCAGATCCCTAAGCCGCACGACTTCATCACCACTGCGATCGGCCGGGCGCCGGTGCTGGTCGCGCGCAACGCCGAGGGGCGCATCGGCGCCTTCCTCAACGTGTGCCGGCACAAAGGTGCAGTTGTGTGCCGCGCCGAGCAGGGCCATGCCAGGCACCACACCTGCCCCTATCACGGCTGGGTCTATGATTCCTCGGGCCGCAATCTCGACATCAAGGATCGCGCCGTCGGCGACTATGGGGCGGGATTCGATGCCGACGATCACAACCTGATCCCGATTGCCCGGGTCGCCGCCTACAAAGGCCTGATCTTCGGCAGCCTGTCGCCGGATGTGCCCACGCTCGAAGAGTTCCTGGGCGACGCGCGGTTCTTCATCGATCTCGCCATGGACCAGGGGCCACACGGGATGGAGTTCGTGCCCGGCCGCTCGATCTACACCTATAACGGCAACTGGAAGCTCCAGCTCGACAACGGCCTCGACGTCTATCATCTCACGTCGACGCATATCAGCTTCATGGATGTCCAGGCGCGCCGCCGCGCCGGAGCCGGCAACGTCGAAGCCCGGCAGCTCGACTGGGCCAAGCGCCCGACACAGTCGGCCGGCATGTTCACCTTCCCTTACGGCCATGGCGTGTTCTGGGCCAACAACACCGAGCCGGAAAAGCGCCCCGTCTACGCCGCGATCGAAGAGATCCGCAATCGCGTCGGCGATGTGCGCGCGGAATGGATGCTGCGCGGCCGCATCGTGTCGATCTTTCCCAATCTGCAGATTCCCGATGCGATCACCTTGATGCTGCGCCAGTTCCGGCCCCTTGCCGTCGACCGCACGGAGATGCGCAGCTATTGCCTGGCGCCGATCGGGGAAGCGCCGGACGCGCGCGCGCGCCGGCTGCGGCAGTTCGAGGACTTCTTCAATCCCGGCGGGCTCGCGACGCCCGACGACATCGTCGTCTACGAGGACTGCCAGCGCGGCTTCCGGTCGCCCGGCCTCGCCTATCTTCAAGGCTATTCGCGCGGCGCCGGGGCGGCGGTTGCCGGCCCGAACGACGTGGCGCGGGACCTCGGCCTCAAGCCCGTCACCAGCCAGACCGGCACCTATAAGACCCAGACGGAAGCGGTGCTGCACGCGCCCTATCGCGAATGGCTGCGCTTGATGGACGCCGGACGCGCCGGGCGAAAGGCCTATCCGTGACGGATGAAGCCGCGGCGCTCGCCGCCGGACGGGACCTTCTCGAGCGCGAAGCGGTCGCCCTCGACGACCAACGCTGGGACGACTGGCTGGCCCTGTTCGCCGCCGATTGCGAGTACTGGCTGCCGACCTGGCGCCACGACGAGACGCTGACCGACAACCCCCGCGCCGAACTCTCGCATATCTATTACGCGAGCCGCGCCGGCCTCGAAGACCGCATCGTGCGCATTCGGTCCGGCCGCTCGCCCGCCTCACTACCGCTGCCGCGCACGACCCACATCCTCAGCAACATCCGCCTGCGCGAGCCGCCGGAAAGGGATCGGCTGCGGCTGCGCTCGTCGTGGATCACCCAGGTGTTCTTCACCCGCTCGCGCGAGACCCACGCCTTCTTCGGTCACAGCGAGCACGATCTCGCCCGCCGCGACGGCTCCTGGCTGATCCTGCGCAAGAAGGTCGTGCTGCAGAACGACTACATCCCGGGGATGCTCGACATCTATTGTGTGTGAGAACGGAGGCCAGCGCTTACGACGAGACCGCGATCGCTTCGAACGGCCGCCTCCGATACTGCAGGACGCATCTGACGCCGAATAGAAGATCCACCGTCTGACCATCCGTCGCGAGCGGCAACGTCAAATGCTCGTACTCGAGAAAGTCGCGATCCCTCACCGGCGACGGCGAAATCCCGTAGGCCGGTGCCTTGTCATCGACGATGGTCGTGAACCGCCGATAGATCGCCTCGAACGTCTCCAGCGAGCCGGTCTGCTCTATGTACAGCCCCGTCACATCGCGCCCAAAGATTTCGGCGAAATGCGTACCGGTCAGGCGGTGCCGAAACCGGTAGTAGGAACCGTTCCGCACGACGTCGAACAGAACGACGTGAGCCAGGAACCGCACCATCTCGACGGGATCGAGATGCTCGCGGCCGGGAAGCCGGCCCGGCCCGCAGAGCGCGCGCTTGCCGGTCCAATAGCGATAGCAGAGCGCAATCGCGGGACTGATCGCCTGCTTTAGATCTTCGTCGGTCGCGACTGCGATGTGCGTGCCCGGCATGGCGCGGCACCATAGAAGCGGGCCGTAAACGCGCGGTTAATCCGGTTAATGATCCGTTGCCGCTGACCATGCGGTCAATCGGCCGCGCCGCATCGGGTCGCGCCGCCAGCCCCTGCTTTGGATATTATTTCGCGATATCAAGGCGGTGATTGGACGTACCCTTGATCTAGATCAAGGCTACAATGGCTTTCATTTGCGAATATTGTGTCAACACACGCCGCAACGTGAAGGATTGGAAGTGTACACAGTTCTGGTGATCGACGACGAGGATGAGGTCCGGCAGGTCGTGCGGCACGTCTTGCAAGCCGCCGGGCACCTGGTCATCGAGGCCGCCGACGGAAACCCCGGCCTCAAATTGTACCGCGAACGCCGGCCCGATCTCGTGATCACGGACATCGTCATGCCGGACAAGGAAGGCATCGAGACGATACGCGACATTCTCAAACTCGATCCCACGGCCCGCATCATCGCCATGGCCGATATCGGCCCGTGGCGGATGGATGTCTTGAAAATCGCCGAGCGCTTCGGTGCGATGGGCACGCTGCGCAAACCGTTCCGTCCGGATGAGCTCCTCGGCTGCGTCGACCACGTCCTCACGCACGGCCGCCTGCGGCGCGCCGGCCAGTCGTAAGACGGACGCTGGACAAACCGGCCGACCCATCCGACAGCTGCGGGGAATGGCTAAGAGCGAGAGCCGCCGGGTCCTGATCGTCGGCTGCGGTGCGATCGGCGGCATCTTCGCGGCATCGTTCGCACGCGCGGCGGACGTCGTCGGGTACGACACCAATGCCGAGCATGTCCAGGCGATCCGCGACCGCAGCCTCCGCGTCTTGCGCGAGGGCCGCGAAGCCAGCAGCCGCATCGCCGCCACCGCGGACGCGGCGTCCCTCGCCGGCCAAAGGTTCGACGCGATCCTGTTCCTGACCAAGTCCAAGGCGACCGGTGCCGCTCTCGCGGCCCTGCGGCCGGTCCTGGCGAACCGGCCGCCGCTGATCACTCTGCAGAACGGGATGGGCAACAGCGACGTGCTGCTCGCCGTCGAGGCCTGCCCGGTCGCGCGCGGCGTCACCATGGCGGCCGGGCGCTATCTCGGGCCCGGAGCAGTCGAGCATCTGCTGCACGGCAAGACGTGGCTCGGCCCGCTCCGCGGGACCGTCGAGGACCTGCGCTGGTTCGGCGCGCTGTGCACGGCCGCCGATCTGCCGACCGAGATCATCCCCGACCCGATGGGAGCAGTGTGGGCGAAGTTCCTGTTCAACAGCGTGATGAACCCGATCGGAGCACTGCTGCTCGGCGTCAACGCCGCACGCTACGAATCGCCCGAGGTCCTGCAGCTCATCGACGAGATGGCCGCCGAAGGCGAGCGCGTGATCCGCGCCCTTGGCGGCAGCTTCGCGTTCGATCCCATGGAGTACGTGAACAAGGTCCGCGCCGGCGAAGCGCCGCTGTCCAAGCACGCCGGCTCGATGGCGCTCGATATCGCCCGCGGCGCGCCCACCGAGATCGACGAATTGACCGGCTATATCGTGGCCGAAGGCGAACGCCTGGGAATTGCGGTGCCCGCATCGAAAACGGTATACCGTCTGGTCAAGGGGCTGGAGATCGCGGCGTCACACAAGCGCTCAGGGGGCACATGACCGATACCCAATGGCGGGGCGGCCGCGCCGCGCTCGGTGCGGCCCTCGTGGCGGCGTTCTGCGCCGGTCAGCACCCGGCCGGTGCGCAGACCGCGCCCGGTGCCGCGGACGGTTTTCCGACCAAGCCGATCCACATCGTGGTCGGGTTCAGCCCCGGCGGCGCCAACGACATCGTGGCCCGCGTCGTCGGCCAGAAGCTGACCGAAAGCCTCGGCCAGCCGGTGCTGATCGAGAACCGCACCGGTGCCGGCGGCATCATCGCCGCCGAATACGTCGCCCGCGCGGCCCCCGACGGCCACACCCTGCTCACCGGACCGATGGCGACGCTGTCGATCAATCCAGCCGTCTACGAGACGCTTCCCTATGGACCGCAGAATTTTGCGCCGATCTCACTGGTCGTCTCGTTTCCGCTGATCCTCCTGGTCAATCCGAACCTCCCCATCCGGTCAGTGAGCGAGCTGGTCGCCTACGCGAAGGCCAATCCCACCGAGGCCAATTATTCGGCCTCGGCGACGACGTTCCAGCTCACCACCGAGCTGTTCAAGCTGCGAACCGGTGCTCCGGCCGAATACGTCGCGTACAAGGGCAGCACCGAATCCGTCACGGCGGTGATGAAGGGCGAAGTCCTGATGACCATCGTCGATTCCGGCCCGGCCTCGGTCCAGCTCAAGAGCCGCGCAGTCCGCGGCCTCGCCGTCACGGCACCTCGACGCATGCCGGCGTTTCCGGAGATCCCGACCATGGCCGAGGCGGGGGTCGCGGACATGGTGGCGGTGAGCTGGACGGGCTTTCTGGCACCCGCGGGGACGCCGCCCGCGATCGTCAAGAAGCTCGAGAGCGAAGTCATCCGCATCGTCAAGCTGCCGGAGGTCCGCGAGCGGCTGCAGGCCCTCGAGCTCGATCCGGTCGGGAGCACGTCGGCGGAGTTCGCGCGCGTCATCGCCGCCGATTTGAGCCGCTGGTCGGCCGTCGCCAAGGCGGCGAATATCAAGATGGAGCCGTAGGGCTCTAGGAATCGCATCTGCGACCTGCAAGACTGCGCGGCCCGGGGCTCCGAGTAATGCGGATCACCGCGAGGGGAGGAAATTCTCGATGAACAGCCGTCGCATGGCACGCGGCCTTTTCAACACCGTCGTCGCGCTGGCCGCCGCCTCGATGTGGGCGTCCGCCGCCGCCGCGCAAAGTGCTGCGGAGCGCAGCTATCCCAACAAGCCGCTTCACGTCATCGTCGGATTCGCCGCCGGCGGCGGCAACGACATCCTCGCCCGCATCGTCGGCCAGAAGCTGTCCGAGAACATCGGCCAGCCGGTGGTGATCGAGAACAAGCCCGGCGCGGGTGCCATCATCGCCACCGAGTACGTGGCCCGCGCACCGGCCGACGGCTACACCATCCTGGTCGGCGCCAGCGGTGCCATCGTCATCAACCCGGCCGTCTACACGAAGCTGTCCTACGATCCGCTGCGCGACTTCGTGCCGGTGTCGATGATCGGCTCGTTCCCGCTGTTCCTGGTCGTCAGTCCGAGCCTGCCGGCGAAATCGGTGGCGGAGCTGGTGGCTTACGCCAAGGCCAATCCGGCCAAGGGGCATTACGGCGGCGCCTCGGCGGCCTTTCAGCTCGCCACCGAATTGTTCAAGACGCGCACCGGCCTGCAGGCCGATTTCGTGGCCTACAAGAGCACGACGGATTCCATGACCGCGGTGATCTCGGGCGAAGTCCTGTTCACCATTGGGGATTCGCCGGCGGTCGCGGGGCCGATCAAATCCGGCCAGGTGCGGGCGCTGGCCGTCACCTCGGCCAAGCGCAGCACCGAAATCCCCGATGTGCCGACGATGGCGGAAGCCGGCGTGCCCGGCGTCGAGGTGGGGCTGTTCAGCGGCTTGTTCCTGCCGGCGGCGACGCCGGCGCCGATCGTGAAGAAGCTCCAGGACGAAGTCATCCGCGCCATCAAGGCCCCCGACGTCCAGGAGCGGCTGCGCGGGCTGTCGGCCGAGCCGGTGGGCAACACCTCCTCGGAATTCCGCCGCGCGATCGAAAAAGAAATCCCGCAGTGGACCGAGGTGGCGCGCGCGGCCAATATCAAGATCGAACAATGACCATGAGGCACCGAACTATGACGATCCTTCGCCGCGGCCTCCCTCTCCTCTTGGCTGCCGGCCTGGCGGCGTGCAGCAGCGGTGGCGAGCCGACCTCTCCGCCGCTTGACTACGCCGCCGTCATCGCGGCCCCGGACCGCAGCGACGCCGACCGCCAGACCGACCAGCGCCGCAATCCGGAGAAGCTGCTCGCGTTCACCGGTGCCCGGCCGGGCCAGAAGGTGCTCGATATAGGGGCCGGTGGCGGCTACAGCACCGAGTTGATGGCGCGCGCCGTGGGTCCCACCGGTGTCGTGTACGGACAGGATTCAGCCGATGCCGGTGCGCGCGCGAAGGAAGCGTTCCAGGCGCGCGCCCAGAAGCCGGTCATGAAGAACGTGACCCGGCTCGAACGGCCGTTCGACGACCCGGTGCCGCCGGACGTGCGCAACCTCGACCTCATCACCTTCTTCTTTTTCTATCACGACACCGCGTATATGGACGTCGACCGCGCCAAGATGGACCGCCGCCTGTTCGACGCCTTGAAGCCCGGCGGCGTGCTGATCATCGCCGACCATTCGGCCCGGGCCGGCGACGGCACCAGCGTCGCCAAGACGTTCCACCGCATCGAGGAAAGCACGCTTAGGCGCGAGGTCGAGGCGGCGGGCTTCCGCTACGTCGGCGAGGACGGCTTCCTGCGCCACCCCGAAGACCCGCGCAACGTCATCGTCTTCCGCCCGCAAGTGCCGGTCGACGAGTTCGTGTTGAAGTTCGAGAAGCCCCGTTAATTGAGCGCCTCGCGGGTAGCCGCCACACCGGCCGGATATTGCCAGGGGGCGAAGCCCCCTGGGACCCCGGCCCTACCCCCTCGGCGCCGGGCGCACATCCGTGCGCCCGGGTGACTCACGGCAATCGCTCCGCTAAATCATTCCGTGACCCGCCGCTTCCACAGCTCCCAGGCGCGGCCGAGCGAGGCGTTGTTGGTGGCGGTCGCCTTCACGGTTTCCTCCGGTTCGAGGTAGGTCACCGGGCCCAGACGCAGCGCCTCGGCCTGCAGGCGCGCGTTCAGCTCGGTATAGATGCCGCGATAGACCACCTGCGGCAGGGTTTCCCCGACCGCCACCGAGCCGTGGCCGCGCATCAGGGCGACGGCGTTGTCCGCGAGGGTCTTTGCCAGAGCGCGCCCCTGCTCGCCGGTGCGGACCAGCATGTCGGTCATGCCGGACACTTTGCGGATCTCGAACACCGGGGCACCGGCGCCGATAAACGAGCTCATGTGATAGATCGGCCGGAGCGGCACGACCGACACGCCGAACGGGATGACCGACGGCGAGTGACTGTGCACGACCGCCTTCACATCCGGCCGCGCCCGGTAGATCTCGCCGTGAATGAAGCGCTCGGTGTACAGGGTCTGGCCCCGCGCATCCACCGGCTCGCTGTCGAGCGTGAATTCGACGATGTCGGCGGCGGTCACCAGCCCCGGGGCCAGGCTGCGCGACAGGAAGTAGCGGTTCGGATTCGTCGGATGGCGGACACTCACATGCCCGAACCCGTCCACCACGCCTTGATCGAAGAGGATGCGGTTGGCGAGAACGAGGTCGGCGATGACCGCCGCCTCGTCGTCCGGCCGGTCCGTCCCGCCGCGGCCGACCATGGCGGCGAAGAACGGCACGACCGAGGCCAGGGCGGCGGAGGCGGCGTGGAAGCCGAAGACATGATGGGCCGGCATGGTCTGTGTCCCCTAAGTTGTTCGTCGCCCGAAGCTACTGCATCCGCGACCGCGGTTCGAGGGCTTACCCGTTTCGCCGTCTCTTTCGAGGCGATATAACAGCGGCAGGAGGACGTCATGCTCAGCATCGACCTGCGGGGCCGCAAGATGCCGTCCCTCGGCCTCGGCACGTGGCAGCTCACCGGCAGCGCCTGCGAGCGCGCGGTGCGGCTGGCGCTCGACATCGGCTACCGTCACATCGACACCGCTGAGATGTACGGCAACGAGGCCGAGATCGGCCGGGCCCTGGCGGCGTCGGGCATCGACCGCAAGGCGGTGTTCGTCACCACCAAGATCTGGACCAACCACCTTCACGCCAAAGACGTCGGCCCGACCGTCGAGGCCTCGTTGCGCAAGCTGCGCACGGCCTATGTCGACCTGCTGCTGATCCACTGGCCGAACGAATCGGTGCCGCTCGGCGAGACCCTGGGCGCCATGCGCAAGCTGCAAGCAGCGGGCAAGACGCTGGCGGTCGGGGTCAGCAATTTCCCGGTGAAGCTCATGCGCGAAGCGGCCGAGACGCACAAGGCGCCGATCGTGTGCAATCAGGTCGAATATCACGTCCAGCTCGATCAGACGCCGGTGCTCGACTATGCCCGCCGGCACGACATCGCCGTCGTGGCCTATTGCCCGCTCGGGCGCGGGCGCCTGATCCGTCATCCGGTCCTGAGGCGCATCGGCGCCAAACACGGCAAATCCGCGGCCCAGGTGGCGCTGCGCTGGCTGATCCAGCAGGACCGCGTCGCCGCCATCCCCAAATCAGCGAGCGAAGCCAATCTGCGCGCCAATTTCGAGATCTTCGATTTCGCGCTCGACCGCGACGAACTGAAGGCGATCGCGACGCTGGCGGCAAAGGACCGCCTGGTCGACATCGGCGGGACGGACTGGGATGCCTAACTCCGTCTAAACGTCATTCCGCGGCGCTCGAGTTGGCACCGCCGATCCAGCGCGCGATGGTCTGAAACATCCGCTTGGCCAGACGGAACAGCCGGGGCAGCAGCCAGATCAGCAGCGCCATGAACAGCGCCAGCAGGACCAGCAGCACGACGGGATGCGTGAGCGCCACCCACAGAATCGCCACGGCGGCGAGATCTTCGCCGAGCGAAGCGGCCACCGCCGCGAACGGCAGCGGCAGCATCGCCAGCGCGAACCGCGAGCCGGCTTTCGCGAAATGGGTGCCCGCCGCCACCGAGCCGCCGATCAGGGCGGCCGCCAGTGCCCACTCGGGATCGACGCCGGCGACCGATGCGGCCGCCAGCACGGCGCCCGCCGGGATGCGGATGAATGTGTGCAGCGCGTTCCACGCCGTGCTGACCACCGGGATCTTGTCGGCGAAGAATTCGAGCCCGTACATGAAGGCTGCGGCGCTCAGCACGATCGGCGAGCCCAGGACCTGCAGGTGGGGCGACAGGGCGACCCAGCCGAGATCCTGCAGGACGCCCAGGGTCAGAACCGCCGCGTAGAGGTTCAGGCCGCTGGCCCAGCCGGCGCCGAGGCTCAGCGCGATGACGGAAATGGGGTCCATAGCTGCTCTGTGTTCGGCTATTGTAGCCGAACCGACGGCACCAAGCTCCTCCCTCGGACGACGATATGCGCGATATCCTGAAAGTTTACGGACCGGCCATCCTCCTGATCGTGGTCCTGTTCGCGGTGGCCATCCGGTTCGTGGCACCGCCGCCGCCCAAGGTGCTCCGCCTCGCCGCCGGGGCCACCGACGGCTATTACCAATCGATCGGCAAGCGATACGAGGCCGTCATGGAGCCGGAAGGGCTCGACGACGTCATCGTCATCGATACCGAAGGCTCAATCGACAACCTGCATCTGTTGAGCGAGCACCCCGAGAAGGTGGACGTGGCGCTGGTGCAGGGCGGCCTCGCCTCGGAGGTCGACAGCAAGAACCTCGTGGCGATCGCCGGCGTTTTCTACGAGCCGGTGTGGGTGCTGGTCCGCAACGGCGTGCGCGCCGCCCGCCTGTCCGACCTCAAGGGCCGCCGCATCGCCATCGGTCCCGAGGGCAGCGGCACGCGCGTGCTGGCAACGCAGCTCCTGGCCGCGAACGACATCGACGGCGATTCCGCAACGCTGGCCAGCCTCGGCACCGGCCATGCGCTGAAGGCCCTCGATGACGGAGAGATCGACGCGGCGTTCTTCGTGGCATCCGAGCCGTCGCACGCCATGACCGACCTGTTGACCCGCAAGCGGGCCCGCATCCTCCCCTTCGACCAGGCGGAGGCGTACCGCATGAAGTTCGGCTTCCTCACGCCGGTGCAGCTGCCCAAAGGCGCAGTGAGCCTGGCGGCCAATGTCCCGCCGGTGGACATCACCCTGCTGGCGCCCACCGGCATGCTGGTGGCGCGCGAGGACATTCATCCGGCCCTGGTCAATCTGCTGCTGCGCGCCGCGCGCGAGATCGAAAGCGGCCGCCAGCTCTTTGCCGCGGCCGGCACGTTCCCCATGGGCAAGAATCTCGATTTCCCGCTGCATCCCGACGCGCAGCGCTATTTCGACCGCGGACCCTCCCTGGTCTACCGCTACCTTCCGTTCTGGATTGCGGTGTGGATCGAGCGGGCCACCATCCTCGCCATCCCACTGCTGACCATGGTGCCGATCATCCGCCTGGCCCCGCCCGCCTATCGCTGGCAGGTGCAGCGGAAGATCTATCGCTGGTACACGCGGCTCCGGCACATCGAGAATCGCGCCGACACCGCGAAGACGGCGGAGGAGCGCCGCACGCTGCTGCACGAGCTGGATGGCATAGAGCCCTATCTGCTGCGGCTCAAGGTGCCGATCTCCTACGCGCAGCAGCTCTACGATCTGCGGCAGCACGTCGATTTCGTGCGCGCCCGGCTGCAAGGCGCGGACAACGCGCAGCAGCAGGCGGCGCAATGACGCTCGCCAGCGAACTCGTCTTCGACGCGCGTGTCACGGATTGGTGACGCGGATCAGAATCCCGTCGTCGGTCTTGACCGCGTACGGCGCGGTGAGCTCGGTCACGCCGTCGGGCCGGATAACCTGCGCGCCTCAGCTCGAGAGCGTGTCGATCAGCGGGCAGCCCGGTCGCCGGCCCGAAGCGCACTCCCGAACCGCCTGCGCCAGGGTGCGCTCCATCGCCCTGAGATCGGCGATTTTCGCGCGGACATCGGTGAGGTGCTTTGCGGCAACGCCGCGCACTTGCGCGCATGAACCCGAACCCGGCCCGGCAAGGCCGAGGAGGGCGCGAACTTCGCTGAGCGTGAAGCCGAGCTGCCGCGCCCGACGGATGAAAAAAAGCCGCCTCACGTCCGCGGCGCCATACAGGCGATATCGGCTGCGGGTCCGGCGCGGCTTCGGAAGCAGATCGATGCGCTCGTAATAACGGATCGTCTCGATGTTGCATCCGCTCTTCCGCGACAACTCGCCGATCGCGATGTCAGGCTGCTCCATGAGTCGGCCGTCTCCAAAACGCTTGAGTCTGTAGTCGCTACAGACTGTAGGCTGCGCCCATTCAACCCTCAAGAGGTCGGCCATGGCGAATGTGACGACGTCCCGGCTTACGGCTTTTCTCCTCACTCTAACCGGTACCGCGGCGGCGTTCGGTGTCGCGTCGTGCTGCGCGTTGCCGCTGATCCTTTACGGCCTGGGGATCGGCAGCGCGGGGCTTGCCGGGATAGCCGTCTTGGCGACTCCCTTCCGGACACCCTTGTTGATCGCCGCGGCGGCATGCCTGTTGGCCGGCGCCGCTGTTCTGTGGCATCAGCGGCGGAACGCGGCGCGTTGCGGGCCGGGCGAAGCTTGCGCCCGACCTGCCGCGCCGAACCTGACGGTCTTCGGGTTGGCGGTCGGGTTGGTGCTGCTCGTCCTCGGTTATGTCTATGTCTGACGCCCACGTGAAACTGGACTCAACCATCACCTGCCCGGCTTGCGGCACCGCCAAAGTCGAAACGATGCCGACCGACGCCTGCCAGTTCTTCTATGAATGCACGGGCTGCGGCCGCCTGCTTCGTCCCAAGGACGGCGATTGCTGCGTCTTCTGCTCCTACGGGTCCGTTCCGTGTCCACCGAAACAGGACGCGGGCAGTCGAGCCTAATCCTCGAGCGACACCAGCGAGGCGTTGCCGCCGGCCGCGGTCGTATTGATGGTCAGGGTCCGCTCGGTCGCGAAGCGCGGCAGGTAGTGCGGCCCGCCGGCCTTCGGGCCGGTGCCGGAGAGCCGTTCGCCGCCGAACGGCTGCACCCCGACCACGGCGCCGATGACGTTGCGATTCACGTAGATGTTGCCGACCCGCGCCCGGGCGCAGATCCGCTCCACCGTCGCATCGATGCGGCTGTGGATGCCGAGGGTCAACCCATAGCCCGTCGCGTTGATCGCATCGACAACGGCGTCGAGCCGGTCGCCGGCGAAGCGCACGACATGCATCACCGGCCCGAATACCTCCCGCTTCAGCACGTCGATCGAGTCGAGCCCGAACGCGACCGGCGCCACGAACTCGCCCGGCGGCAGATCGGCGGGCAAGCCGCCCTCGTAGATCGGCCGCATGGACGCCCGCAGGCGCTGGATGTGAGCCTCCAGCATGTCGCACGCGCGGCGGTCGATCACCGGGCCGATATCGGTCGACAGGCGCCACGGATCGCCCAGCCTCAACTCGGCCATGGCCCCGGCGAGCATGCGTTCGACCTTGTCGGCGATCTCCTCCTGCAGGAACAGAACGCGCAGCGCCGAGCAACGCTGGCCGGCGCTGTCGAAGGCGGAGGCCAACGCGTCGGCCACCACCTGCTCGGGCAACGCCGATGAATCGACGATGATCGCGTTCTGCCCACCGGTCTCGGCGATCAAGGTGGCGATCGGCGCCGCGCGCGCCGCCAGTGCCCGGTTGATCGACCACGCCGTCTCGGTCGACCCCGTGAACACGACGCCAGCCACGCGCGGGTCCTGGACCAGCCGGGCGCCGACATCGCCCGGGCCGGGGAGCAGGTGAAGGGCGCCGTCGTCGACCCCGGCGTCGAGGAGCAGCCGCACGGCTTCGGCCCCGATCAGCGGCGTCTGCCCGGCGGGCTTCGCGATCACGGCATTTCCGGCCGCAAGCGCCGCCGCGATCTGGCCGGTGAAGATCGACAGGGGAAAATTCCACGGGCTGATGCAAACGAAGACGCCGCGACCGCGTAGCGCCAGCGTGTTCTTCTCGCCGGTCGGGCCAGGCAACGCCAGGTCGACCCCGAACAGCCGGCGGGCCTCGGCCGCGTAGTAGCGCAGGAAATCCACCGCTTCGCGCAGCTCCGAGACGGCGTTCGGAATCGTCCGCCCCGC